>OLYC01000165.1_pt1 | contig 60934 bp, 51 predicted proteins | sample 1674271 | NCBI WGS metagenome assembly OLYC01 (sample SAMEA103958154, study PRJEB25191) | human gut metagenome
GGAGGGTCAGCCACAGTGATAGTGGATTGAATACCGTTGGTGGCGTTTTAGCGTGCCCGTGGTTTGTAAATGATTGGCATTCTTTGCGGATAATGCCCTTAAGAGATGCTGAAAAAAGAAGTTGCATCGATCGATATAATTAAATACATAGAATCACCTTGAACATCAATATATTGCAAATTTAAAGTGATGCAGGTTATTTTTTACATTTTACTTAACATCATCCACCAAGTAAATCTCCGATGTATTTGCCGTGCCATTAATCGCTGCGGCTATGGCATCATTCAAACAAAGAAGAATATTCCACGTCATCAAGTGTCGCAACCGGTGTTGCGGAAGCGGAGGTTGTGCAGACGGCGAATATGCTCTTCGTGATGTTGCGCTTTCTTTGACAGGTGTTCCAAGTACAATGGTTTTACCGTCCTCGGTAGCGGCCGTTATGGTAAGGGCCTTTCCGGAAAGGTCAACAAGAGCCACCGTGAAGAATCCACGGAAAGTGTCGCCTGTCGCGAACAAGAGACCCTCATCACTTTTTTTTGCCGAGTGCAAGAGTGAATTTGCTGTCACGAGCATCTTCCGAAATGGTTGATGTCGTCACATCAAGAGTATCTTCCGTTACGAAGATGACTTCCGATGCGTCGATGGTCACCGACATAATTTTCTCAGCCTCCGCGAAAGTGTGTTCGACGATTATCCAGCCAATCTGGTTCGCAAGTTTGAACTGCAGAGTGTTTGAATTCTTGCCCTTGGTGGCTGTCGTGCAGGCATGGCCAAAATCCTTCAGATGAGCCGAACTGTTGTTCTCAGTCTGTCTCTGTCCGAGGAGTGATACGGGAATCTCTGTTTCAGAAGAAGGCTGCGTTTTGGCTGGGAGGTCATTCGACAGGCCCTGTGGCCAGAGGGAGAATGGGCTGGGAGGTCAGTTCGACAGGCCAAGTGAGCAGAGGGAGAATGGCTGGGAGGTCAGTTCGACAGGCCCAGTGACCAGAGGGAGAATGGGCCGGGAGGTCACTTCTACAAGCTCAGTGACCGATGGGGAAAGTTCAGTGACAGGACAAAAGAAACAGGCCCGGAGACCGGATGGTTGGTCACTGAGCCTGTCGGAGTGATTATGCTCTTTACGAGATGTTTACAATAAAGGGATGTTAACGGATGGTCGGAAGCCAGGTCTGGATGTGCTTTCCTTTCCAGCAGTCAACCGATGAGTAGTCAACCATCTTGATGTCACCCTCGGTGGTAGGGACGAGGAACTGCATTCTGGTGCCAGGACGCTCAGCGTCAACAATCTTGACCTTCACCTCACCGTTGGCGTCTGCGATGATCTGAACAGGCTTGTTGTAGTCAGGATCGATGTTCTCGTCACGGGCGAGGACCAGCGGGCCCCACTGCACGGCCTGGAAGTACTTGCCTTCAGGATTGCGGCCGTTTTCGGAGGCCTTGATGAGCTTGGCCTTCATGTCGAAGATGATGTAGATGCTGTCACCGGCCTTCCACTTGCGCTCAAGGGAAAGGTACTTACCGGCCTCGACATTACCGCAATATTTGCCGTTCACCTCCACATAAGTGTTCTCGCTCCATGAAGGAATGTGCAGCTTCACGGTGAACTTCTCCTTGGCGGCCGGGTCCACAGAGATACGCACCTCATTCGCGCGAGGATATTCAGTGACGATTCCAAGTTTCACCTCCTTGCCGGTGGCGGTTTTGGCTGTCACGGTTCCTGCATTGTAGAGGTTGATGACCGGGCCTTCCTTTGACTGCATCGCGGCGATGTAAGGAAGGTAGGACAGGCCGCAAGGGCCGCTGAGGTTGCAGCAGGTCACAGGCTGGCCGTCGATATTGGTCCCCCAACCGCTGTTTGTGACCTTCGCTCCGTTCAGAAGATTCACGTAGCTGAAGCTTTTTCCGTCAGGCTTCATCGCGCCCAGAAGGCCGTTGTAGGCGTATTTCTCAATGTAGTCAACAGCTGTAGGATCACCCGTAAGACGAAGATACTGAGAGCAATATTTCATCCAAGTCACACCTACGCAGGTCTCCATCATTCTCTTGATGTTCGGATTGGTCTGCTCCACGGCAGTGTTACTCCATCCCTCACCGTTGAGTCTTGGCCAGTAAACGTCTGAACCGGCATTGCCGATGATGGTGATCTCGTTCTCTATCACATCGTTGAAGAAGTTGTCAAGGCATACCTTCCACCTCGGGTCGCCGGTCGCGCGGTAATATTCAGCGAGTCCTTCCCAAACGGAAGTCATTTCGTAGGCCTTAGGGTAAGGCTTACCGACCTCGTAGAGGTGGGTGCCTTCATAGACCTGCTGGAAAATGTTGCTGCCCTTTGAGGCTCCTGTCCTGATGATATACTCAGCGAAATCGAGATATTCCTTCTTGCCGGTGATGAAATAGAGCTTCACCATAGGCTCAAGGATTGACGAGGATTCGATCTTTGTGGAACTCCAGCCAAGGTCGGTGATGCTCTTCTTCGGAGCAGGTCCCACCTGATCGATCACGCTCTTCGCCTCTTTCTCAAGGGCCGAGAGGACTCTCGGATCCTGCTCGACATCAGTGTAGTACTGCAAAAGGCCAAGCATTACATACTTTCTCTCCCAGATGTCACCGTCACGGTTGCCCGGTTGCTCATCGACAGCGGTGCAGCTGATGCTGCCGTTGCTCTTCTCGGTGGCCATGAGCTTGTAAACGAGGCTCTTGGTCAGTTCCTTGAGCTTAGGATCTCCGTTGTAGCGGTAAAGCAGAGAGTTTGTACGGATGCACTTTCCCGGCATCTCGCCGAGAGCGAACTGCGGACGTCCCTTGATGAAATAGTCGATGACCTTGTCGTAAGGCATCACTCCGTTGACCCAGTGGTCGATGGAGTTCTGGATGTCATCGGCGAAGTAGCCGTTGAATGTCACACTTCCGGCCGGAAGCGGCTCGATCACATCATTCACCTTCTTCAGGTTGTCCTGGGCGAAGGCTCCGACGGAAAGCAGCGTGGCAGCTGCCGCGAAAACGATTGCATTTTTCATTATTATACCTATTGAATATTTCAAAAAGCCAACAAAGTTAATATTTTCCGCGCAACTTCCGACAATGGCCGGGGACGAAAAGAAGAATATTCACAAATTATTCAAGGAATATTCATCCGACCATGACAAGACTTCCGGAAAACGCTTTTGCCGGAGAGGATTTTTGTTCGTATCTTTGTCCATAACCGCATCAATTGGTAAGCGGCAAACAATAAGTTGCCGCAGATTTGGCAAAGATTTTCGAGGATAGATTTCTTTTGGAAGAAGGAGTGTGCCGGTGGCACATGACTGAGGAGAAAAGAAATATAGACCGAAAAGATTGCCTAAGGTGAAGCAAATTATTGTTTAACGATTACTTATGGTAAGAATTTTCTGCAAGAACACCGGGACATATAAGGAGTTCCTCGAAGGGACTCCCCTGCTGGACATCGCACCGGCATTCGAGTTCGACAAACCGTACGACATACTGGCCGCCAAGGTGAACAACGTGGCGGAAGGGTTGAGATTCAGGGTTTTCCACAACCGTGACGTGGAGTTTCTGGACTACAGGACGTACATCGGCCGCAATTTCTACAGCCGTTCGCTCTGCTTCCTTCTGTACAAGGCCACAAGGGATCTGTTCCCGGAAAGCAGGATGACAATCCGCAGACCGATTTCCAAGGGCTATTTCTGCTCGGTTTACAAGAACGATGGTTCATTCCTCACGGAAGAGGATGTGGAGGCCATCGGCTTAAGGATGCGGGAACTCGTGAACGAGAATATTCCTTTCAAAAGGAAAGAACTCCAGATCGGAGAGGCCATCAGGATATTCAAGGAATCCGGCGACCTCGACAAGGTGAAGCTGCTGGAGACGTGCGGCGAGGTTTACATCACCTGCTACTCGCTTGGCGATGTGACTGACTACTATTATGATGAGCTTGTGCCGAGCACAGGCTACCTCAAGACTTTCGGCGTGAAGCTCTGCCACGGAGGAATATTGCTGCGCATCCCTGACCGCCATCATCCGGAGGATCTGGCTCCGCTGCACGAGGAGCCTAAGACCTTCGAGGTGTTCGCCGAGACGCACAAATGGAACTGGATTATGGGGCTTTCCAACGTCGGGGATGTCAACGAGTCCATCCTCAAAGGCAACGCCTCCGACCTTATCCAGATCGCCGAGGCATTGCAGGAGAAGAAGATCGTCCAGATCGCCGAGGAAATCGAGAGGCGGCATAACGACCCGGAGAATCCGGTGAAGCTGGTCCTGATCACCGGACCGAGCAGCAGCGGTAAGAGTACGGTCTGCAAAAGGCTCAGCGTGCAGCTGAAGGCCTGCGGACTGCATCCGATATCATTCTCGACGGACGACTATTTCGTCAACCGCATCGACACCCCGAAACTGCCGGACGGAAGCTACGACTTCGACAATTTCGACACCGTGGATCATGAATATCTCCAGAAAGATCTTGTCAAACTCCTTGACGGCGAAGAGGTTGAGGTTCCTGAATATAACTTCGTCACAGGCCGCCGGGAGTTCAACGGCAAAAACCTCAAGCTGGGCGAAAGGTCCGTGCTGCTGATCGAAGGTCTGCACGCTCTGAACCCTCGTCTGACGGAGAAGGTTCCGGAGAAGGAGAAATTCAGGATATTCATAAACACCATCACCTCCATTTCGCTGGATTGCCACAACTGCATTCCTACGAGCGACAACCGCTTGCTGCGGCGCATTGTGAGGGACTACCTCAAGGGTGCCTTCACGGCCAGGGAGTCGATCGCCAACTGGCCGAACGTGCGCAGGGCCGAGGTCAAGTGGATATATCCGTTCCAGGAGAACGCCGATGTGCTGTTCAACTCGGCCTATCTGGTGGAGTTCGCCGTGCTGCGCACCCACGCCGAGAGGATCCTCGCGACCGTGCCGAAGAACTGTCCTGAGTACAGCGAGGCGCACAGGCTGCTGAAATTCCTGCACTACTTCGTGCCGGTCTCAGACAAGGAGATCCCGCCGACATCGCTGCTTCGCGGATTCATCGGAGGGGGAAGCTATTAGTATTGAACCGTTTGGCCGCCTTCGTCGGAGACTTCATCCGCAAAGACGGCCGAAAGCGACATTAACATATTCATAGAAAACAATTTAAACATCTACCAACGAAATGGCGGACGAAAAGATAATTTTCTCGATGAACGGTGTGGGCAAAGTCCTCCCGCACAACAACAAGGTTATTCTCAAGGACATCTACCTTTCTTTCTTCTACGGGGCCAAGATCGGCATCATCGGTCTGAACGGCTCCGGTAAATCGACCCTGATGAAGATCATCGCCGGTGTGGAGAAATCCTACCGTGGCGAGGTGGTCTGGGCGCCTGGCTATTCGGTTGGCTACCTTGAGCAGGAGCCTCAGATGGATCCCGACAAGACGGTCATCGAGGTCGTGCAGGAAGGAGTCCAGGAGGTCATGGATGTCCTCAATGAATATAACGAGATCTCCCTCAAGTTCATGGAGCCGATGGACGACGACCAGATGAACGCTCTCATAGAGCGTCAGGGCGAGTTGTCAGAGAAGATCGAACATCTCGGCGGCTGGGAGATAGACGCCAAGCTCGAAAGGGCTATGGACGCTCTGAACTGCCCTCCGCCTGACGCGAAGATCTCCACCCTTTCCGGTGGCGAGCGCCGCCGTGTGGCCCTGTGCCGCCTGCTTCTGCGCGAGCCGGACGTGCTGCTCCTTGACGAGCCTACCAACCACCTCGACACCGAGAGCATCCAGTGGCTTGAGGCTCACCTGAGGCAGTACAAGGGCACGGTAATCGCCGTGACCCACGACCGTTACTTCCTCGACAACGTGGCAGGATGGATCCTTGAGCTGGACAGAGGCGAAGGCATCCCGTGGAAGGGCAACTATAGTTCCTGGCTGGAGCAGAAGACCAAGAGGCTGGAGATGGAGGAGAAGCAGGAGAGCAAGAGGCGCAAGACCCTCCAGCACGAGTTGGAGTGGGTGCGCATGGCTCCCAAGGCCCGTCAGGCCAAGCAGAAAGCCCGTCTGGGCGCCTACGAGAAACTGGCCTCGGCCGATTCCAAGGAGAAGGAGGCCAATTTGGAAATATACATTCCTAACGGACCGCGCCTCGGCAACAAGGTCATCGAGTTCAAGGATGTGTCCAAGGCCTACGGGGACAAGATTCTCTTCGAGCATCTTTCGTTCGCCCTTCCGCCTGCGGGAATCGTGGGCGTGATCGGCCCTAACGGCGCAGGCAAGACCACGCTGTTCAGGCTCATCATGGGCATCGAGAAACCGGACACAGGCTCTATAGACATCGGAGAGACCGTGAAGATCTCCTATGTGGACCAGCAGCACAGGAGCATCGATCCGGACAAGACTGTGTTCGAGACCATAGCCGGGAACTCCGAGTGGGTAAGGCTCGGCAACAAGGACATCAACGCCCGCGCCTGGGTGTCGAGGTTCAATTTCAGCGGTTCAGATCAGGAGAAACTCTGCGGAGTCCTTTCCGGAGGCGAGAGGAACAGGCTTCACCTTGCGCTGACCCTCAAGGACGAAGGCAACGTGCTGCTTCTGGACGAGCCGACGAACGACGTGGACGTGAACACGATCCGCGCCCTGGAGGACGGTCTGGAAAACTTCGCCGGATGCGCCGTCGTGATCAGCCACGACCGTTGGTTCCTGGACAGGATTGCCACACACATCCTCGCTTACGAGGGTGACTCCAACGTGGTGTTCTTCGAGGGCAACTACGCCGAGTACGAGGAGAACCGCAAGGCCCGTCTCGGCAACACCGAGCCTAAGAGGTTCAAATACAAGAAATTGATGGAATAGTTTTTGCAGGATTTAGGTGCAGGTGCGCCGCGGTGGCGCACCATTAATGTTGCACTAAAACTATAACTGTTATGGCAAGTGACTCAAAAAAGTACGAATGCCTGCGCTGTGGCTGGATCTATGACCCGGCCGAGGGCGACCCTGACGGTGGCATAAAGCCCGGAACCCCGTTCAAAGACATCCCTAAGGACTGGAAATGCCCGGTCTGCGGAGCCTCGAAATCCGATTTCGCGGAATATTCGGAATAAGAAGCTGTTTTTGAATTGTTTGAAATGTTCTTTGAGGTGAAAAAACCTTCAGACAAACAATTCAAAACAGTTTCTAAGCATTCCGCCGACCCGAATGAATAAAGAGAAGAGACTGACTTCAAGTCGGCCTCTTTTTTTATTTTTCCGAAAAAGAGCCGGTTCGGATCACTCCCGGCCGGCTCCTTCATATTCATCAAGATTATTATTTGTCCCTTACGCAGCGGACCTGAAGGCCTTCTTCCCGCAGGAGAGCAGCAACGCTGACAACGCCGTGGCCGCCAGCAAAGACATAACTTTTCTACTCATCTGTTAGTTCGTTAATATACAATGGGCGCAAATATAATCATTTTCAGAATAAACCAAATTCCGACACAACTATTGAATAATCACAAATATTCGCTAAATTGCGCAAATATATATCATGAATATGAGAAAGACGATTACAATTGTTGCGATTGCGATGCTGACGCTTGGCATTTCATTATCCGCAGAGGCGCAGAACAAAAACAGATCCGCAGACCAGGAGGCACAGGAGCTTGAGAAGATCAAGCGAGAGACCACCATCCTCAAGGAGGGTGACAAGGCGGCCGACTTCACCGGGAAGAGGTTCGCTGACGGCTCGTTCAAACTGGCAGATCAGAAGGGCAAGGTCGTAATGCTGCTTTTCTGGGGCGGCTGGTGTCCTCCTTGCAGGCATGAGTTAAGGCCTGAGAACCTTCCGGCCACGCTCAAGGAGTTCAACGGCAACCAGGATTTCGTCTTCCAGCCGATCGCCTATAAGGACACAAGGGCGACGCTTGAGAAGTTCTTCGCGGGAAAGGAAGGCAAGACAATATATTCATACCTCAAGCCGCTGACGCTGGTCGATGAGGACAAGAGCATTTTCGGGCTTTACGCGAAGTCTGGAGTTCCGCGCTGCGTGATCATCGGGAAGAACGGAGTGATCGCTTACGTCGGGATCGGGTCCTCCGAGGAGGGGCTTAAGGAGGTCGCCCAGACGCTTCGCGAGGAACTGGCGAAATAGGTCATCCGGTCACTGAGCCTGTCGAAGTGACATTGGTTCTATTGATTCTCAGAAATGGTTGGCACGCTTCGGCAAGCTCAGCGGCCAGCCATTTTTATGATTCCTGATGTAGGGTGATGGATCGGGCGACAGTGTAGCCCATTGACCAGGCCGCCTGCAGATTGAAGCCGCCTGTTATCGCGTCCACGTCAAGAACCTCCCCGGCGAAATAGAGGCCGGGATGAGTCTTGGACTCAAGGGTATTGAGGTTGATGTTGGAAAGGGCGACTCCGCCACAGGTGACGAACTCCTCCTTGAAACGGCTTTTGCCACGGATCTGGTACTCGTCGTTGATCAATGTGTTCACAAGGCGGTTCATTCCTTTGGATCCCAGTTCGGCCCAGCGGGCATCCTCACGGATTCCGCACTTGGAGATCAGGTAGTTCCAAAGTCTTGACGGCAGTTCTGACGGATGAGAGTTGAGAATCTGCTTCTGAGGGTTATCCTTTGAAAGCGACAAGATACTATCCCGGACATCCTGCTCGCCAAGTCCTCCGAACCAGTTCACGGAGAGAGTGGCTGAATATTCCTTTTCGGCGAGATAGCGGGCGGCGTAAGACGAAAGTTTGAGTATGGCTGGCCCGCTCATTCCCCAGTGGGTGATAAGGAGCGGGCCAGCGGCCTTCAATTTCGTGCCGACCAAGGATGCGTTTGCATTATCTACTACAGTTCCCATCAGTTCACGCACGGGGCTGCCAGGGAGGTTGAGAGTGAAGAGGGACGGAACCGGCGGAACTATTTCAAGTTCAAGGCCGTCAAGCATTCCAAGGCCGGAAAGTTCCGGGCTGCCGCCTGTGGTAACAACCACGATGTCGGCCTGAAAATTCCGATCATCCCGCCGCTGATATTTCTGAGACATCGGCCCTTCGACAAGCTCAGGGACAGAGCCTCTCGGTAGCTGAGCATGCCGAAGCGACTGCACTTTGGAAAGCTCAGCGACCGAGAGGGTGTAACCACCATCAGGACGTGGGAATATTCCCGTAACTTTACGCTTTGTATGAAGAGTAACTCCTGCCTGTCGCATCCTTGCCAGCAAGGTGTTAACGATTTCCATCGCGTCCTGTGACGCCGGGAAAACACAATGGTCTTCCTGAAGAACCAGTTTCACACCTTCGTTTTCGAACCATTGCCAAGCGCTTTTCTGATCAAAGGTACGGAAAAGGCGTTTCATTAGTTTGTCACCGCGAGGATAAGCGGCTGGCAGAGAGGATATTCCCTCAAAGGAATTTGTCAGGTTGCATCGTCCTCCCCCGGTGATCGCCACCTTAGCCAAAGCCTTCGCCCCCGCCTCAAAGACCTCCACCGAAGCGGAAGGCATCCTCCGTTTCAGCTCCACGGCGCAGAAACACCCCGCCGCCCCGGCACCGATGATCGCGATTTTCATAATACAAAACTACAAAAATCCACGGAGCGACGCAAGGGGTCTGGGGAATACGGTCCCCAGTACCCCCACCGGGGGCTGTCACGTAGTGACTGGGGGAGACTGTCTTAAAAGTAAAAGTACCCCCAGTGAGGATTGAGAATTCGTTGTCTCCCCTGTAGTGGGGTACATACTTTTCAACTCTAGCCAAGACTTTTCAGACAGTCTGGGGAAGTGGGTAGAAGATATATTATATGGCAAAATTCATTTTGCCATATAATTTTAAGTGGATATCTTTGTCCTCAATTTATGGCATCGGGAAAGAAGGACATACTTCTCGGGATGGTCAGGAACGGCCTCCCGATGACTCTCGGACAGCAGATTCGGCTCACGATTCTGCTGAGTCTGCCCGCCATTGCCGCTCAGATCTCGTCCGTGCTGATGCAGTACATCGACGCCGGAATGGTCGGCCAACTTGGTGCGAACCAATCAGCGTCAATAGGTCTGGTCGCCACGACGACCTGGATAATGGGTGGATTCCAGTCCGGAGCCAGCTCGGGATTCTCAGTCCAGGTCGCCCACCTTTGCGGAGCGCAGGATTTCAAGGGAGCCAGAGCTGTGATGAGGCAAGGACTCACCACGGTCTTCATCATCGGACTGGTTCTCGCAGTGATAGGCGTAAGCATCAGTGGGGCGCTCCCCCACTGGCTCGGCGGAACGCCGGAAATCAATGAGGACGCATCTGAATATTTCCTGATATATTCAGCGTTCATTCCGATAGGCGCTGTCGGATGGGCCGCTAATTCAATGCTACAGGCCAGCGGCAACATGAAGATTCCGAGCCTGATGTACACCGGAATGTGCGGCCTTGATGTGGTGTTCAACTACATATTCATTTACATTTGTGAGATGGGAGTGGCTGGCGCGGCTCTGGGAACTGGTGCGGCGCAGGTCGTCACCTCAATATTCGTGATCTGGTACATTCTCAGACGCTCCAAGGAATTGAATATCAAAGGAGAACAAGGCACGTTCATTCCACGGCGCAAGACTGTGCGCAACGCTTGGGGCATCACTGCGCCGATGTGGCTCCAGAACATCATAATGAGGGGATCGCACATTATGAGCACCATCATAGTGGCGCCGCTCGGGCCTATTTCCATTGCGGCCAACTCGCTGGCAATCATCGCTGAAAGCTTCTGTTACATGCCAGGATACGGTATAGAGGAGGCCGCCACAACGCTTGTCGGCCAGAGTCTCGGGGCGAAACGCAAGGAAGTCGCCAAGCGGTTCTCGCAGATCACGATGCTGATGGCCGCAGGGATTATGACTCTGCTGGGAGCCTTGATGTTCATATTCGCGACAGATCTGATGATGCTGCTGAGCTCGGATCCGGATGTCATCGCTCTGGGAGCCAAGGTGCTGAGAATAGAGGCGTTCGCCGAGACCCTCTATGCGTTCTCGATCGCCGGCTACGGTTCCTGCGTAGGCGGAGGCGACACGCTGGTGCCGAGCGTGATGAACTTCGGAAGCATGTGGGTGATACGCATCGGACTGGCACTGATTTTGACACCTAGGATGGGACTCGTCGGCTACTGGGTGGCGATGTGCATCGAGCTGAATGTCCGCGGATTGCTGTTCTACTGGAGACTGCGCGGCGAGAAATGGATGAAACTAAAGATCACTTGAGAATATGGAAAAGATCATCAACCAGGAATTCGGCGGAGAGAGACCGCTCTACTGCAAGCACGACCTTTATCTTGAAAATGTCAAGATCCACGCCGGTGAGTCGGCCCTGAAGGAGACCGGCAACATCACCGCCGTACATTGCCAGTTCGAGGGCAAGTATCCGTTCTGGGAGTGTGACGGATTCGTCATCAAGGACAGTCTCCTAACCGTAGGAGCCCGCTCGGGCCTCTGGTACTCAAGGAACTGCGAGATCTATGACACGATCATCGACGCACCGAAGACCTTCCGCAGGATGGACGGCATCAAGCTGAAGAACGTTCAGATTCCGGGCGGAACGGAGACTTTCTGGGACTGCAGGAACATCGTGGTCGAGGATTCGGTGATCGACAGAGCCGACTATGTGTTCATGCACTGCGAGAATGTTAAACTCACCAACGTCAAGCTTAACGGCAACTATAGTTTCCAGTACGCCAAGAATGTGGAGATCCGGAACTGTGTGCTGAACTCCAAAGATTCCTTCTGGGAGGCCGAGAATGTCACCGTCATCGATTCCGTCATCAACGGTGAATATCTTGCCTGGTACTCGAAGAACCTCCGCCTTGTCCGCTGCCACATCACCGAGACCCAGCCTCTGTGCTACTGCGACGACCTCGTACTGGAGGACTGCACAATGGGCGCGGACGCTGATCTGGCTTTTGAATATTCTTCCGTCCAGGCAACAGTGAAAGGCCATGTTCCTTCCATCAAGAACCCTCGCACCGGCTTCATACGCTACGGCTCCGTTGGTGAGATCATCCTTGACGGGAACATCAAGGCTCCGGGTGACTGTAGGCTGGAGAAAGCATAGGTGGGGCCAAGCAGAAAACTCTTTCCGGAATTTTGCACGTTACCAAAATTCCGGAAAGAGTTTTTTGTTGGCTGTCAATATTGGTGCCGTGGCAGACAAGTCACTATAAATCACGACATTAAGATTATTCCTATAGTAATAATGCGCTAAAGCTGAACACTTTAATGACTGATGATCAACACGTTATCCATCACCTACTGTGTATCAGCATGTGGCGAATAACATGCTTTTTATCAAGCAGATAGCGCATTGTCTTTAGCGTAAACCAACCGAAGACAGTTATCTAATCATTTGATTATAGGCATGATAGGTTCACGGTTAGATAATCGTGTACGGTCCTGTCGAAGCGAGCCCGCTGCCCCGTCTCGGAAGAAACCAGATACTGATATATAAAAAAGGAAAAGCCGCCGATGAATACTCATCAGCGGCCTAAGGAGTGTGGTGTCGGGAAGAATCGAACTGCCGACACATGGATTTTCAGTCCATTGCTCTACCATCTGAGCTACGACACCGTTTCCGTTTGGGAATGCAAAGATAGGCATTTTTCTTTGGGTTGCAAATTTTTTTGAGAAGAATTTGCGTTTTTCTTCGCTGAGTGGATGTTTTTGGCTAAATTCGCTGCTGTGACAGGTAGGATTTTCATACAGGTGATTCTTCCGCTCCGGCTGGAGTGGGAGCCGTATTATTATCTGGAGGCCAAAGGAGAACAGGCTCAGCCGGCTGTCGGGTCTTCCGCTGTGGCCGGGCAAGATCAGCAGCCGACCTGGTCTGCCGCCGGGCAAGATCAGCCAACGGCAAAACATGCCGCTATGGCCGGGCAAGACCAGCAGCCGACCTGGTCTGTCGCCGGGCAAGCCAACCAGCCGGACGAAGCGGTGCTCAAGGTCGGGGACAGGGTCAGGGTGGACTTTGCGGGGAAGGAATATGTTGGAGTGGTCAGTGCTGTGGACGTTGGCAGGCAGGCGGAGGCTTTGGGGATTGTGGACAGGATAAAACCGATTGCCGGAAAGGCGGAGGGGTTGGCTCGGGTGTCATTGCAGGAGATTGCTTTGTGGAGGCAGATCTCTGAGTATTATTTATGTACGGTCGGGGAGGTCTATAAGGCGGCTTATCCGGCGCAGAAGGTCGCCGAAGAGGCCGTGCAGTCACGGCTGGAGGCCATGAGGGCCGAGAGGGAGGAGAAGGCCAGAGCGCGGATCGAGGATAAGGTCAGGAGGCTTAGGGAGAGGATAGAGAAGAAGGCTGAGCTGGCCGGGAAGGCCCGGATGGAGGAGACTCGGGAGAGGTACCTTAAGGAAAAGGAGGAGTTGGAGAAGGAGGTCGCGGCGGTGCTGGGGCCGAGCGGCGCCGCGGCAAGTTCAGCGGACGGAAATGGTGTAAAAAACGGAAACGGCGTAGCAAACGAGAAGTGTTCATCGGACGAGGCGGCGGGGAAGGACCCGGCGGCAGGGATAAACGGAAAAGGGATCGTGCTGTCGGCGGAGCAGGAGGAGGCATATTCAGAGATAAAGGAGATTTTCGGGAAGGGGAAGCCGGCGCTGCTTCATGGAGTGACGGGGTCGGGGAAGACAGAGATTTATCTGAAACTGGCGTGGGAGACGCTTGCCAGAGGTAAGAATGTGCTTTATCTTGTTCCGGAGATCGCGCTCAGCAGGCAGCTGGAGGACAGGATCAGCGAGCTGTTTCCTGAGGAACTGCTGGTGTTCCACTCCGGCGAGACCATGGCGCGGAAGCGGGAAACCGCCTCTGTCCTAAGAAGTTGCGGAGAAGCTGGAAGGCGCTGTCTTGTACTCGGAACACGAAGTGCCATATTCCTTCCGCACAAGGACTTAGGACTCGTCATCATCGACGAGGAACACGACACTTCCTACAAGCAGGACTCGCCGGCGCCTAGGTATAACGGACGGGAGACGGCGATCATGATGGCCAGGATATTCGCGGCTGATGTGATCCTTGGATCGGCCACACCGTCACTTGAGTCGCTCTACAATTGCAGCGTGGGACGCTATGGACTGGTCACGCTGAGCAAACGCTACTACGATGCGGCGGACTCGGACATCGAGATCATCGACACGATCGCCGAACGGCGCAAGAACGGGATGGTCGGCAGTTTCTCACGGAAACTGATCGACCGTGTCAACCACTGCCTGAGCCTACGGCGGCAGGTGCTGATCCTCCGGGAACGGAGGGCATATTCACCGGTCACACAGTGCCAGGAATGCGGCGTGATCCCAAAATGCCGCAGCTGCAACGTGAGCCTGAGCCTCCACAGGAGGGCGGACGGAACTGAAAGGCTCGTCTGTCACTACTGCGGAAGGGTTTATGAATATTCCGGGAAGTGTCCCGAATGCGGAGGCGCGCTCAAGCCGCTCGGTGCCGGAACACAGAAGGTGGAGGAAGAGGCCGCGAGGTTGTTCCCCGGCGCAAGGATCGCAAGGCTGGACAGCGACACGGCGCAAAGCAGGAAATATGAGACCGAGGTCATCCGACAGTTTTCCAAAGGGGAGATCGACATCCTCATCGGCACGAGAATGGTCGCCAAAGGGTTTGATTTCAGCGGATTGACACTTGTGGCCGTGCTGCAGGCCGACTCCATTCTCGGACAGGAGGACTACCGGGCGGACGAGAGGGGGCTCCAGTTGCTTGAGCAGTTCAGGGGACGATGCGGCAGACGGGGTGAGAAGGGGCTTTTCGTAATCCAGACCTCGCAGCCGGATCATCCTGTCTACCAAAACATTGACGGAAAGATTGACGACAGCGGGATGATGGCCCGCTTCCTCGGCGAAAGAAAGATGTTCGGCTATCCGCCATATTCAAGAGTCATCGGAGTCATCATAAAGGACTACAACCAGGCCAGGGCCGACCTTCTGAGCCGGGAGCTGGCAGAGGCGATCCGCGGCGCGCTCGGCGCGGAGGCCGGTTTCGCCGCCGGAGGGAAGACCGGGCCGGATGTCATCGGGCCATACGCCCCTGCCGTTGACAAGGTTTCCGGCCAGAACATACGGCAGATCAGAGTGTTGCTACCCAAAGACCGATCACTCGCAAGGAACAAGGGGATCCTCGCCGCCACGGTGGAGCGTTTCGAGAAGGAACGGAAATATTCAGGACACATCGTCCTTGACGTGGATCCTGCCTGAAATTGTTTTTGTATCGAGATTATGTTCTTTAAGCTTGCGCTTGATCCCATCGGCAGCACTTTCGGCCTCTTTTGCTCCTCAAGAGAGCATACCGCACTCTTGGGAAACGTTTGCCCTACTTTTCGTCTCCAGTGAGTGCTGCCGAGCACTTACTGGTGACATTATTTCCCTTTTTCGCTTCTAAAAGTCTATCCGGCATCCGGAGTCCCCGTGTACAACACGACTAATCAAAATATATCGATAACCCGTGGAAATCTATCAAAACTTCATAGATTTCCACGGGTTATCGAATACTTTTAGTTTACCGCCATAACCTCACGGTTAAGGAAATCATCAGCCCTATTCATATAATAATCAACAACCTCCTTTCCGCCACAATCCTCCACATGCGCATTAAGATAATCCTTAAAATCCTGACAATAACCAACAGATTTTTCCCGTTCCCCTAATATCAAATAAACTCTTGCGACATACACAGTTGTCAGATAATTGACAGAAACTGCAGCACCAGTCTGCGAATACAAAGCGTACATCAAATCTTCGACCATCTCAAGACACTCTTCCTCTCGTCCAACCTCAGCCAAACTATACCCTAACTCCGTAATCACGTAAGGATACTGTTCCGGAATATAATTATTTCTCCCTTCACCTAAAGCGACAGACAATTTTTCCATATTATATTCGATCTTCAAAATATTGATGTACTTCTCAATGGCCACGCTGTCATCCTCATATTCCCAAAGAAGAGGTCGCAATATTTTGGATTCAAACGCAAACCTAAAAGCCGAATGTCTCAAATAGGCGAATATACCACCTGCGTGATCATCTTTGTAATATTCGTATGCCGCCTTATGCTTTCCGTCCCTGCACAAAGAAAGAAATCTCTCCCAAACAATCTTGCCTTTATCATAATCGTCGTGACCGATAAGCCCCATGCCATATTCCAAGGCACTGTCAATGTCATCATTTCCAAGGTAGCCCTTCATTTCGCGCAACACCACAGAGTCAGATAACGCACGATCGCACTCAAATTTATCTCCAACATTCAAAGTGTCTTTCTGCTCTTCCTCCAGATCACTTGTCCATTCAATTACCCCCGAAGCTATTTCCTCCAATGACTTATGAAAAGAATCCACATCAAAAGACACCTCCGGTTTTGGTTTACACGAAATCAAAATGAGCATAACTAAACCAAAGGCAATCAAGAATATATCGTTCCTCTTACTTTCCATAATGGAGACCTTTAATAAATTGCACTCTTCCTTAGTCAAATTTCAATTCCGAGTGACTTTTCTACTGACACCTTGATTTCACACAATTTTGAATAGTTATATCTGTTATCTGCAACCAAGGTGTACAATTCAGCCGCTTTACTCATCTTATCCACATTAGTCAAATACAACTCCGGATTACACTTATCTTTTAATTTGAGATATAATGTCTCACATAAATAGTTGTCACTTGAATTATAATCATTTGGCAACTTATGATCCGTGAGCTTTGATTTTCGCCACGAAGAGAATAAGCGATGAACCACATAAACCGCCAACAAAGAAATCACTATAGAGATGGCTAACACTGAAAATTCCCTTGCTTTATTTGCTGCCAATTCCCTATCCAGTTCTGCTTTTGTTGTATATACTCCAGGAACTACTCCATGTTTAGTATAGTTCATATATTCTTTTTCACTCATTCTAAAATGAGCATTTGTTTCTGCAGCAGCTCCAGACACAGCAGGAGCTGAAGTTATTGCAGTATGAGGTTCGACATTAGTAACACTTAAAGGAGAAGTCAATTGATCATCCTTATTAATACTATTAATTATATCTTTTGTGTTAGGATTACTTTGTAATCTTTCTAAGAGTGTAGGCATAACTTATTGCTTGATAAAATTAATTCAAATAATGTTCTCCAAGTCTTAATAATTCACTATACACATAATACCCAAAACAACTAAACCTATGACTGTAATAATCAAACACCATATTCCACAGCCACCGTTCCTATCTATATATACATTCCCACCAATATGCTGCAAATCAGGCAAAGTCTTAGTAATTTCCCAAATGCCATCCCAAATATTCTCTTTAAGATTTGAGACTTTACGCTGCTCTGGTGATTCCTTTAATTTCTCCAGTAAAAATTCTCTCCTGCACTCCAAACTCTTAAGTTTTTCAGACATTGCCCATTGTGCTTTGGATCTACTATAGAATTGATCTGCCTTGAACAACACTTCACTATATATCCTCTGGATGTTCTCAATTTGTTGGTCAATATCTTTGATCTCTTTGCGGATCGATTCATTTTGCTGTTCGTATGTCATAACACTAACTACACATTTTTATCAAAGCCGGTATTCCCATACAAATAATTAGTGCCACAGCAATTTTAAGTATCAATTCCAACAAACAGCCTCCTGCTTCTTCGGCAGAATCACCTGCTTTTTGTTTAAATATCTCTCCCTTTGTCCTTGTCTCTATTAATAGGTCTTCACATATCATTTGCAAGGTGTTACGGCTTGGCAAGTATCGTTCGTACCTAAACATATACTCCATGTCCATTTTATCCATAATCTGATATGCAGCCCAAGATTTTTTAGCAATATCCTTAAGTGTTCTAAAATGAATGTAGTTAGGAGCTTCATATTTCAGGCCCAAGGAATCTAATCTACTTTGTTCATCATTGACCGCCGGGATGATCTTCTGCAAGCACGCTTCTACCACATAGGAAGAGACTTTCTGATAAAACATATCGGTCTTACCAAGTTTGGCTCTTATACTTCGGAGATGTGGCACCTCTTGCTGCAGGAAACTCATCACATCATCATAACCTTTCTTCGGATCTAACAGAAATGACGTTATCTCGTGCCTAACCACATAGTACTCACCTCGAACTTGATCCGGAAAGTATTCTTCAAAATCAATCATACCGCTTTTCACTGTACCTTATCTATTATTAAAGATTGGATTACTCTAACATCCGGATAGGTTTTATTTATGTAATCCTTAAGAATAGTCCTAATCTTGGCATCAATAAAAGGTGATAGTATTACTCCTTTAATATATTTAGAGTCATTCATTTTAATGAATTTATTACACTCTATTTTGCTTGGATTAGATAAATCCACCTCTTTGATAAAGTAAATTCTTAACTCATTTTCATCCCTATACGCCAGTTCCTTCTTAAACAGAGCACTCTCAAGGGTACCAAGCGGTCTCTCTTTTTCATACACAACAGAGTTAGCAATAATAGCGCAACTCTCTTCCACTGATATAGAGCGCAAAAAATCACTCTCGTTAGAGATAATTGCCACATCATAATTCGAAGCTTTCCACATCAAGACACTCTCAATATCTGTACGAGACCAGCAGGATGTGAACAAGTATCTACAGCACTTGATTTTTTCATCTTCCTCACGCCAATGTGCCTGATCTTCACCGTCTGCACGTTGAAGACGAAAATAGTTGATTCTTTTCGCGAACTCTCCAATCTCATGTCTATCAGTAAAGTTATTCCTCGAAGACACAAAGAACTTATTGTCAGAAAGGCATTTCAAAAAATTCTGGAATGACGTATACCTGATAATTATTTCATCTAATAGAGATTGACTTCCTAACAAGATCTTCTCATTAAATTTATAATACCCTTTAAAGTCCTTAAATGAGATCATAACTACAATTTCATTCATCATATTGCTCCGATATGACCTAATAATAAAAAAGAAAGTGTGGAGCCGATTCGCTTACCTAAAGAGAGGTTCTGACAAAACCCGAATAGAAGTAAACAGATACAATCCCCACACCTGTATCGTTGTGTGAGGAACACGCAAACGAATACAGATGAATGGTGCTGTCGTTATCCTTCTATTCACGAAACTGTCAGATTTCTCTTTAAGGATAGTGCGAAAACACTTTCATCAAATATGTCCGTTTCAGGCCAGTGGCCTAAAACGATGCTAATTTAGTAAAAAAATTCCGATTGTGAGGCACTTCTCTTTTGCAAAAAAGCACGTTCCGTCCACCGAAATGGTAATTTCCCGGACAAACTGTACTATATCGGCAGTTTGTCCAGCGAATATGGCATTCATCGGACATTGTGGCTCAATAGCATAAAGGATAAAAAGCGTCCATAGTTTGTTTTACAAAATGCTTTCAGGCGATTGCCCATTCCAATGCTCCAAGAGGCATATCGGGATGAATTGCTATCTACCTGTAGGACTACTTTTTCAGCCTCAAGCGCAACAGGGAACGTTCTGTTGAACTTGAGGCTGAAAGTGTTTTGTAAAAAGTCCCGGATAATTTCCGGACAAAGTACATTTCCGTGCCGGATGAGATTCCCGGAATGACAGGAATCTGGCTCTGGCAAGCCTATTCTATATGTTGGTGGGACGTTACTACACTCCGCACCGGAATGTCACCTCAGGAGCTCCGCTCCGGAAATACTGTGGCAAGGTTTGATTTTATTCGTCATTTCAAGAGATTTTCCGTAACTTTGAAATTTGAATATACACACAGGATATGGGAAAAGTCATAGCAATAGCCAATCAGAAAGGTGGAGTGGGAAAGACCACTACCGCCATCAACCTCGCGGCCTCGCTGGCCGTGCTTGAGAAGAAAGTCCTCATCATTGACGCTGACCCGCAGGCGAACACGACATCCGGCCTGAATTTTTCTCCGGACAATGATGAGAAGAGGACTATCTACGAGGTCATGATCGGCACGATTGACATTCAGGATGCTCTGATTCAGACAGAGATTCCTGACCTTCAGATGATACCGTCACACATCAACCTTGTCGGAGCGGAGATCGAGATGATCGACGTGGAGGACAGGGAGACGATCCTGAAGAGAAGGCTCGCACCTATCCGCGACAACTACGACTACATCATCATCGACTGCTCCCCTTCCCTTGGGCTCATCACCATCAACGCCCTTTCGGCATCAGATTCCGTGATGATTCCTGTCCAGCCGGAGTTCTTCGCCCTTGAGGGACTCGGCAAACTGCTCCAGACAATCCGGCTGGTGCAAAGCGGAGTAAATCCTTCGCTTACCATAGAAGGGTTCGTCGTGACGATGTTCGACGGCAGGACAAAAGTTCATGCGCAGGTTGTGAACGAACTCAAGGAGCATTTTCAGGACATGGTTTTCAACACGGTGATCCAGAGGAGCATACGCCTCAGCGAGGCACCTTCGCACGGCAAGCCTATCATCCTTTACGATGTGGTCAGCAACGGAACGACCAACTATATGAACCTCGCCAAGGAAGTGTTGGAGAAGAACGAAAGGTAAACGCAGGAAAGCAAAGGACTTGCAAAAGAAAAGTACAATGAGCGCCAACAATAAGCAGGAAAGCAGGCTGGGCAAAGGGCTCAGCGCCCTTTTGGGGGACATCCAGACAATAGGACCGGAAAGAAAGCCGGTCGGGTACATTAATAAGGAGATCGCAGGCTCCAAGCCGGAGCAGGACTACGGGGACGTGCTACGCATCCCGGTGGATCTGATCGAGCCGAACCCTTACCAGCCGCGTATGGCGTTCGACAATGAGGCTCTGGAGGAACTCGCTGATTCGATCAGGACATTCGGCCTCATCCAGCCGATCTCGGTGCGCAAACTCAAGAACGGACGCTACCAGATCATCAGCGGCGAGCGCAGGTTCAAGGCCTGCAAGAGGGCGGGAATGGACATCATCCCGGCCTACATCCGCACGGCTGACGATCAGGGAATGCTGGAGATGGCCATCGTGGAGAACATCCAGAGGCAGGATCTCGACCCGATAGAAGTGGCGATGAGCTACCAGAGGCTGATGGACGAGTGCAACCTCACGCAGGAGATGATGGCGCAGCGTGTCGGCAAGAAGCGCGCCTCTGTGGCCAACTACCTCAGGCTTCTCAAGCTTCCTACCAAGGTTCAGCACGACCTCAAGACCGGACTACTCAGCACCGGGCATGCGAAAGTGCTTCTCGGGGTAGAAGATCCACATATTCAAGAACTTCTCTGCGACCTTGTGATAAAAGACGGCCTTTCGGTGCGTCAACTGGAGGAGAAGGTCCACAAGCTGGGCAAAGGCGGGAACGCCAAGTCAACCCCCAAGCAACAGGATCTTCCTGATGAATATTACAGGGTACTTGAGCACATCGGCAAGTTTTTTGATAACAGCATCAGCCTGAAACGCTCTGCCTCAGGAAAGGGAACGATGACAATCAAGTTCAACTCCGACGAGGAAGTGAGCCGCTTCCTCAAGGCTCTTGAGGACTCGAACATCTAAGAAGAACAATGAAGAATCTGATTCTCAGGACAATACTGGCACTGGTCTGCCTTGTCGCATTCTCCACCGTGGCTAAAGCCCAGTTCAGGGAGGAGGCGTTCAAACAGACCTACAATGACCCGAGTGACACCACATCGGCGAAGGATTCCGTGGACAGGATGTGGTCGTTCAGGGAATTTTTCAGAGGTGTGAGCCACAAGGACACGACCTTGAGGATCGGAACAATGTTCGCAGGATCGATGGTGTTCATCGGATCCGAGCAGATCTACAACCGGCAGTACTGGAAACTGCCGATAGTCTATGGTGGGATTGGAACGACCTTAGGACTGGGCATCCACTACAACAGCAAGTACAGGCACTCCAAGAAAGGCTACGACATAGCGATGGCGCTTGACCCCAACATGGAGTACGAGTTGGACACCCGCTCCAGGGACATGGCAAAATACATGTTCGCAAGCGCCGGTTTCATTTACTGGGCGACCTTGATGGACGGAGTTTTCAACTACAAGAGGGATGTGAAAAACCAGCCGGGAAAGGCGACGATATATTCAATCCTTCTCCCGGGACTCGGTCAGGCTTACAACGGCGAGTACTGGAAAATCCCGATCTACTGGGGAATGCTGGTCGGCTCGTACCACTTCTACGCCACCTACAGCAAGAACTACAAAAGGTACAAGAGAATCCACAACGAGGCCTCAAATCCGGACGGCAACTACACCGGACAGATTCCGGCGGAAAGAGCCTTGTATTTCAGGAACGTGTTCAGACGCTACAGAGACTACTCTGTCGTGGCCATTGTGGGAAGCTACCTGCTTCAGATAATAGACGCCAATGTGTTCGCCTACATGCAGGATTTCGAGGTGAATGACGACCTGACATTGAAAGTCACGCCAACAGTCATCTCTCCTTACAATGAATATGTTTCCCCTTACAACGAATACGCCGTCGCATCCCCGGCCAGCCACAATCCGCCGAGAGGCAGTTTCGGAATGGGAGCGTTCGGCGACAACGCCATAGGAATAAAGGTCGGTCTGAGATTTTAACCAAAGCATTCGAGGATGAGAAGAACCACTTTCGCCGCTCTGACACTGACGCTGCTCCTGTCCTTCCTGTTACAAGGGAACGCGGAGGCACAGATATTCAAAAAGAAACTCAAGGAAGAGAATCTGGAACTCAGGAACCAGATCGATTCCCTGCAAAAGGTTCTGGACAAACTCAGAAAAGAGAGTCTCCTGAAAGACAGCATCGCGGACGAGATGATCGGCATCTACGAGGAGAACCGGTTCAAGACCGCGGCCGGACTGAATCCGGAGGACTACACGCAGGAAATCACAGACAGCCTTCTGAGCATCTGGTACCTGCACCGTCAGGCCAAAAAAAACGAGGAGGGAAACGGCTACGACATGGATTCGATCCGGTTCACTTCCAACGTTCCGGACGATGTGATGAAAGCCCGGCTGGAGAAGATGAACTCTTTCATCACACTCCCCTACAACGACAAGGTCCGCAACTACATGATCCTCTATTCGGAAAAGATGCCGACCAAGATGGGCGCGATCCTTGGCCTCTGCAAGTACTACATGCCGATCTTCGAGGAGACATTCAACAAATACAATCTTCCGGACGAGCTCAAGTACATGGCCATCATCGAATCAGCCCTGAATCCGGTGGCTGTTTCAAGGGCAGGTGCGAAAGGCATGTGGCAGTTCATGTTCAGGACGGCGCAGCTTTACGGACTGGAGATCAACTCGTTCGTGGACGAAAGGCTCGATCCGTTCAAGTCGGCTGACGCCGCGGCGCGATACCTGACAGACTCTTACAACGTCTTCGGGGACTGGAATCTGGCTATTTCCTCCTACAATTGCGGCTCAGGCAACATCAACAAGGCCATCCGCAGGAACGGAGGCAAGAGGGATTTCTGGTCGGTCTATGACTACCTTCCCCGCGAGACAAGAGGCTACGTCCCTGCATTCGTCGGGGCGATGTACGCCATCCACTACAGCAAGGAGTACGGGCTTGTTCCTGCCAACATGCAGATGCCGGCCCAGATTGACACTTTCGAGATTCATAAAAACCTGCATTTCAGACAGATCAGCGAGTTGGTCGGGATTTCGGTCGATGAGCTGAGGAACCTCAACCCACAGTACATCAAGGATGTCATCCCCGGCGACAGCAAGACCTACATCCTCCGCATTCCTTACAACTACTCCAGCGACTTCATCGCCCACGAGGACTCTGTTTACACCTACAAGGCATCCGATTATCTCAACCCTCAAACACTCGTGAACACAAGAAGTTCATCCAATGAGACATATTCAGGAGGCACCATCACCTACAAGGTCAAGAAGGGCGACACTCTTGGAAAGATCGCGGCGAAGTACCATGTCACGGTGAACCAGCTCAAGAAGTGGAACCACCTCAGGAGCACGAACCTCAGCATCGGGCAGAAGATACGCATCTACAAAGGTGGCGGGGCTCCGACCGCTTCAGCCGCCAAATCAGCCTCAAGCCAGATGAGTTACACGGACTACACAGTGAAAGCGGGCGACTCTCTCTACAGCATCGCGAGGCAGTTTCCCGGCATGACCGCCGAAAAGATAATGAAATTCAACGGAATAGGTGAGAACATCAAGCCCGGGATGAAAATCAGAATTCCCAAGTAACGGTCAAAACGCCATCACGGCCTGAATCTTCGCTTCCGTGACTGACGGTTTGGGCTCTTTCATGAATGAATATGCCACTGCCGAGGCTCGGAAATACAGCTTCAGGGCCTTTCCCTTGCCAAACCGGAACTTGCATCCGGCGACAGCGGACAGACTCCACCCACGTCCATAATAGGCCGGGACAGTGAAGTTCCCCGGAGCGTCCCTCTCGTATGAATATATCCGGTCATCCCAAGTATCGGCAATGAATATTGTTCCTCGCAGATAAGCGCTGAACCTGTCCGTTTTCCGTCCACCTTCAAGATAGGTCAGACCGGCCAGAGAACGGCACAGCAGTCCTTCAATCCTACCCCTGATTTTCCACGCCGGCTTGTCAGACGGACCATAGCGCGCGGATAGTCCGGAACTGGACCAGTCCAGATCACATCTGGCTCCCGTGCGGTATTTCAGAATCTCCTCATAAGGGCGGAACCGTTCGGTAATCCTTATTGATAGCACGGATGTTCCTGTCAGCTGCAACGGCAGTTTGAACAGGACACGCACCTGTCTCTTGGAACGGTCTCCATCCTTGACGGCAAGGTCGGCAGTAAGGAAAGCCCCCGACTTTTCCAGACCGATGGCGACGCCGTGCTCATCGGAAGTCTTTGTCCAGCTTCGCATTCCTCCTGAGTAATCCGAACAGAAGTCCGAAGAATAACTATGGACAGCCGATGAAAGTTTCCAGTCTCCACCCAAAGGGAAAACGACGCCAAGTACGGCTCCGGGACTCTCTCCGGCAAAATCCCATGCCAACTCTCCGAAGTAATCCACCCCGCGCCATGAACGGCGGAAGTCTCCTGACAGTTTGCCGGTCTTAGGCCTAACCGGCATATTCATTGGCTCTGTCTGGCAGTAGCCTGTGAGGGATAACTGCCCGTTGCGGGAATGGAGGGTTATGTTCGCTCCTGTCATCAGAGAGATTTCGGCGGGTTTGCCGCTCTCGCACCATGAGCGAAGCCCTGGAAAGGAGGCAAACGCGGAGAGAACCATGCGCCCGGCCGTGAAGTCGGCCGCCACTCCCCTATGGCTTCCTATCCCGGACCATGACCATGACGGAGACAATCCGGATGGCCGTTTACTGAATGATGATGAAGATGACAGTCCAGACATGGACATTCCGCTCCATAGCGTAAGCCCCTGGCCGAAACGGGCGTTGAAGTCCCCGATGATGACCTTGCCGATCCTTCTCTTGCCAAAATATGTCATATTCATCGCCCACGCCGATGGAGGAAACCGCTCTTTGTCTGAATATTTAGTCCTGGCAGCCGATGAAAACTCGAAAGACTCGCCATAGTTCATTCTGTACTTGGCTCCATAGTTGAAATCCTTCCCTTTGACCGCGGAACGGGCCAAGGCCTCATTTGTCAGACGCTTTGATCCGATCTCTGTCTGACCAGGCAAAGCGTTGGAGGCGAACGAAATGAACGGTCTGAGAGCATTGGCGTAATCCTCTCCGAAACCGTCAACAGCAGCGAGTTCCGAGACGGAAAGCACATCACCATTCCGCAAGCGATAGTCCATCAGGCTCGCCACCTGGTACTGACTCATAAGTCCGCATGTGGCCATACGGCTTCTTGACACAAGATTGATTTCCAACGGACTGGATGCCAATACGGAGAATCTTTCCATCTCCTGCTCGTCCAGTTCCTCCTCGGAATCCGCGCCGGACAGATATAATATCGCCTTCATGAGGTTGTCAGACTGAGCTGTCAGATCAGCCTGAAACAAAGGCACCGCGAGCAGCAGCGCGGCAGTGAAGTTTTTCAGGATATTCATGATTCGTGATGTTTATGCCAAGAGATTCACATCCCTTTAAGTTCAGGCCGGCAAGGTAAGGCAAGTAAACGTAAAAAACGAAAAGAAACATAAAACATAGGTATGTTTTTTCTGTTTTTTTAAGGAATATTGCCTAATTTTGTTTTTTACTATAAACAACGAACCACAATGAGCAACGTCAGACTATTTGACAAGTCCTTCAAGCCGTTCATTCCGAACGAGAGGCTTGAGAAAGCCATCGACAAGGTAGCCGAGAAGATCAACCATGATTTCAATGGATGTACCGATTGCCCGGTACTCCTTTGTGTCCTCAACGGATCACTGATGTTCACGTCCGAACTGATGAAGAGGCTCACGTTCAACTGCGAGCTGGTCTGCATCAAGCTTTCGTCCTACAACGGCACCCACACCACAGGCAACGTGCGCGAGGTCATGGGCTTGACCAGAAGCATCGAAGGCAAACGCATCATTGTCATCGAGGACATCGTGGACAGCGGCAACACGATCGTGGCGCTCAAGGACATCCTAAAGGAGAAAGGAGCCACAGAAACAAGGATCTGCACGATGCTCCTCAAACCGGCATCCTACACAAAGGACGTGAAGCTAGATTATGTGGCGATGGAGATTCCGGATGACTTCATTGTCGGCTTCGGGCTTGACTACAACGAGATCGGAAGAAACCTCAAAGACATTTATGTATTGGACACAGATATGAAGTATTTTATTCTTTTTGGCCCTCCGGGCGCCGGGAAAGGCACCCAGGCCTCCGCAATGGTAGAAAAATACAATCTCTGCCACATTTCCACCGGTGAGCTTCTCCGCGGTGAGATCGCCAAGGGTACTGAGCTTGGCCTCAAGGCAAAGGCTCTGATCGACGCCGGAGAGCTCGTTCCGGACGAGGTTGTGGAAGGCATGATCGAGAACAAGTTCAAGACCGTGACCGGAGTCTCCGGCTTCCTTCTTGACGGATTCCCTCGCACCATCGCCCAGGCGGAGGCCCTTGACAAGATGCTCGCTAAGAACGGCGAGGCTGTCACATCCGTTGTCTCCATCATGATCCCCGACACTATGATCATGGAGCGCATCAAGCACAGGGCCGCGATCGAAGGCCGCGCCGATGATGCCAGGGACGAGACAATCAACAACCGCATCAAGACCTACCACGAGAAGACCGAACCGCTTGTGGAGTACTACAAGAAAGCCGGCAAGTACGAGGAGATCGACGGCACCGGGACCATCGAGGAAGTCCGCGCAAGGATATTCACAATGATGGACAAGGCATAGTCAATGATGATTGGTTCACTTTTGGTCACCGTTCTGCTCGCGGGTTCTCCGTTGAAGTTGAACGGTGATAATATTTCACAGATTGTCAATGAATTGACAACCGAGGAGAAGGCTGCCCTGCTGGTAGGCAGCGGAGCGAAAGCCTTCGATGGAGTCGGCTACACGACCCTCTACGTAAAGGGTTCCGCCGGAACAACCCACCCGATAGAAAGGCTGGGCATCCCGGCTATCGTGCTGGCGGACGGCCCTGCGGGAGTCAGGATCGACGACCGCCCATGCACCAAGTTCCCGATCGAAACCTCCCTCGCCTCCACCTGGAATCCATCGCTTGTCGAGGAGGTCGGCGGAGCCATAGGCAATGAGGTTCTCGAATATGGAGTCGATGTCCTGCTCGCCCCTGGCATCAACATCCAACGCAATCCTCTGTGCGGCAGAAACTTCGAATATTACTCCGAAGATCCTCTTCTGGCCGGCAGGGTCGCGGCTGGCTACATCCGCGGAATCCAGAGCCAAGGAGTCGGAACATCCATCAAGCATTTCGCCGCTAACAATCAGGAACTCAACAGGCTCTACCTTGACGCAAGGGTTCCCGTCCGGGCACTGCGCGAAATCTACCTGAGGAACTTCGAGATCGCCATCAAGGAGAGCGATCCGTGGACCGTCATGACATCGTACAACTATGTCAACGGGACATTGGCCGCAGAGAACCACGACCTGGCGACAGGAGTTCTTCGTGATGACTGGGGCTACAAAGGTGTGGTCATGACAGACTGGGCCGCGGGATTATATTCAGACAAGATGGTCGCAAGCGGCAACGACATGATCCAGCCGGGCAGCGACGAGCACTACAATCGTCTCGTCAACTCCATGACCGACGGCTCATTGCCTATGCCGGTGGTTGACACGGCAGTGGCGAGACTCCTGAGGCTCATCGTCAAATGTCCTCGGTTCAAAGGGTATGAATATTCCAATAAACCGAACCTCCGGCACAATGCGTCTGTGGCCCGGAAAGCCGCCGAGGAAGGAATCGTGCTGCTGAAGAACGATGCGGCTTCCCTGCCTTTGGCACCTGAGTCGAAGATCGCGCTGTTCGGAGTGACTTCCTACGAGTTCATCACCGGAGGCACAGGAGCCGGAAACGTCAACGGCTCATACGTTATAGACCTCAAGAAGGGGCTTTCCGACGCGGGATTCGGACTGGACAAAACGACAGACGACTTCTACAAAGACTGCCTTAAATACGAAAGGTTCAATACCCGCAGGATCAACAGCAAGTTCGACAAATGGTTCGTGGATGCCGAACGTCCGGCCGAGGCCATGCCGTCCAAAGCCGTGCTGGAGCAGGCCGCAAAGGAAGCCGACAAGGCCGTCATAACCATCGGTCGCATATTCGGTGAAGGCAAGGACAGACTCTACCAATTCAGTTATCTGCTGTCCGACGCCGAGATGCGGCTTATCAAGGGAGTCTCGACAGCGTTCCACAAGGAGGGCAAAAAGCTGATTGTCGTGCTGGATGTCGGCGGAATCGTGGACATGACCGCATGGCAGGACATGGCCGACGCAATCGTCATGAGCTGGCTTCCGGGATGCGAGGCCGGACATGCCATAGCCTCAGTGCTTTCCGGTAAGGAAACTCCGAGCGGAAGGCTTCCGATGAGCATTCCTGTAAGCTATTACGATGATCCGACATCCGAGACCATGCCTCAGCTCCTCACCGACAAACCGGTCAACTACTCGTTCCACCGTCCGGCTCCAGCCGGAGTCACGAAACGGTACGACATCGAGAACATCGACTACGTCAACTACCGTGAAGGCATCTACTGCGGCTACAGGTACTACACCACCAAGAAGATCCGCACCGCCTATCCGTTCGGCTTCGGCCTGAGTTACACGGACTTCAGGTACAGCGGAATGACCGTGGAGGACGCCGGTGATGAATATGTCGTCAACCTGACCGTGGAGAACACCGGCAAATATTCCGGAAAGGAGGTCGTCCAGATCTACGTCAAAGCCCCCGGCAAGGACATGGACAAACCTGCCCGCGAGCTGAAAGGCTTCTCAAAGACGGATGTGATAGCCCCGGGAAAATCACAGACAGTAGAGATAAGGATCCCGAAAAATCTCCTCGCCTCATACGATGAGCAACGCTCCGGCTGGGCCACCGAGAAGGGAACATATTCCTTCATCGCGGCCAAAAACGCCGAGACACCGGTTCTTGCGAGGAAAATCAGGATAAAGGATGCCTCTTTCACCCCGACCGGCAACTACCTCCGCGCCGAGCCGCTCTTCATTGAGCGGTAAGGCAGCCGAGCGGCAACAAAACAACGCCACATACCGTGGAGCCTAATCGATTGGAAATCATCGAGATCCCAGAGCGTCCTTCCACCCATTGGAGGACGCTCTGTTATATCACTCATAGTGAAGTATTTATCCTCCACGGTCACGATTTATGAAAAGTCAAGTCAGGAAGAATTATCATAATCTCACGGCGAACAGGCTCCGCACTACCTTCGACCTGCTCATCATAACGCCAGAACACTTGGAACCTGACCTTGGCCTCAACCGGTGAATATCCTTTGGAAGCCATTTTGGCAAGTTTTTCACGGAACGAGGCCGAGAATTTCAGAACCGTCCTGCGGCAACCGTCGATCTCGGCGGACAGGTAGTCACCATCAAGCTCAAGTCTGGTTCCGGAATGCAGACTCCGCAACAGATTTTGGTTGCCTTTGAACATATCCAGCACGACATCCCGATGCGAAAGCTGCATCAGAACCTCCTCCGGTGAGCCATAGACCGAATCATCTCCAACCATCACGGCGCGGGACACTTCATCTGTGAATATGTTCGCATTGTCAAAATGCACCGATAGGTTGTTCTTAGCCCTGGTCATTCCGACATAGACCATCCGGCGCTCCTTGTCGGTCACATTATGTAGTCCCTTCAGCGAGATATACACGTTGTCATATTCACAGCCCTTGGCTTTGTGTATGGTTGAGACGACTACCTCCGAATCCTTGGACCTCGTGAAATCCTCAATCTGAGACTCCAGCAGAAAGTTCTCAAAATCAGTGAAGTACTTACGTGTTGGATATTCCTCATTAAAAGCGGCAAGGCTGTTCTCAAGCAAATCAAGGCATCCGCTGTCACTGAAACGGCGCCGCACGGCATCCGCCGCTTCAGCCCACGTCACATCATCGAGGCAGGCGGAGTCATATTTCCGGATGGCGTCAAGAAAACTTCTGAACTCGGCGAGGTCTGAAAGCTGGAATCCTTCTCGGGATTGAATCAGCCTGGCTTTCCGTCCGGACTTGTTAAGCAAAGCCGATATCACCAAGGCATCGTCATTCGTGGCGGTAAGAATGCAGATGGTACCGGGATTATTGCCAGAAACGATCTCATTAACAATGGCCTGTTCATAGTCGGGAGTGGAATGACGGACCAAACGGATATTCCCTGGATCAATTCTCTTACCTACGATCGGATCGGACTTCAAACGTCCGGATATTCCTTTAACGTAGGAGTTCGCCAGAGAGATGACCGTCTGGGAGCTTCTGAAATTCTCCAGCATATTATAGACAGACGCTCCATATTCAGTGATCAGGGATTTCATATTCCCGGAGTCAGAGCCACGGAATTCGTAGATGTTCTGGTCATCGTCACCGACCGCTATGACCCTCATATCCTCATTGCAACGGATAAGTTCCTTGACCAGAGCGAATTCTTGCTCACCAAGGTCCTGTGCCTCGTCGATGACAAGGATTGACTTGGTTATCCGGCTCCTTTCAACCCTGCCTGAACGAATCTCCACGACAGCGTCGGCGACAATATGTTCGGAACCCTCGACCGAACCTTTCCTTCCAAGAATATCAAATGAATATGAATGGAAAGTCTTGATCTCGACATATTCGGCGGCGTTGCCGATCAGAGCCTTGAGCCGCTTCTTGAACTCCGTAGCCGCGGCCCTTGAGAATGTCAGCATCAGAAGCTGCTCGGACTTGACATCCTCCAGAAGGATCAAAGAGGCCAGCTTGCGCACGAGGACATAGGTCTTGCCGCTTCCAGGTCCGGCCGGAACCACGATGAACCTTGATTCGCTGTCATTGATTATGTCTGACTGCGTCCCGGTCAGACTCCCGAACAGCTCTTCGTACTATTTCTCGCTGATGTTCCTGTCGATCCTTTTCGCCTCCTTCGAATCGAAATATTTCTTTATGAATGCCTTGAAATCCAGCACAAAATAGTCGTGGACATATTCCATCGCCCGTTTTTTGTCGGACACCATCATATTCGCATACTTTCCGATGATGTGGATCTGCTGGATCCGCTGCTTGTAGAAGTCGTCCAGATTGTGGTAGTCGTCCTTTTTGTAGCGGCACTTGCTGTCTTTGAGCCGTTCGATCTGCAACTTGTTGTACAAGACCATAAAGCCGCCTTCCAGGTTCAGGATTCCGGTCTTCGCGAGGAACAGGAGCGCCTCTTCGGCCATCCCGACATCAATCTTTTCCGGGAAAAGAGCGCTGTCGTTGTAGTCACCGACAAGTCCGGCCAACGAGAACCCGACCTTGACCTCGCCGTCCTCCTCTTTATTATTATCCTTGAAACGATAGACGATGAACGAAGCGATAGAGTTCCTGACAGCGATCCGCTTTTCCAGATCCGAGGCCGAAACCTTAGCCGCTATCTGAACATAATCGTCCGTGACCGGGCGCTTTTCGATGTAATGCCTTATCGTCCAGAAAAACAGGATAGTACGGATGTCTTTCACGGAGGATCTCGCGATTCCTGAAGCGATCGCTTTCTCGTTTATCTCCTTCAGGCTGAATTTAGCGCACTCGCCGATGACGGTCTCGGCGAGGAATCTCTCCAGCTGGATGTAATATTTGAATTTCCTGATCTGACCAAGCCGGAGGTAGGCCGTCATATCATCGTCCTTGGCGAGGATCCCGGCCACACGCATTCTCTCCACGATGCTGATCACCTTGCGGGTCTCGATGCCGAGCATATCCGAAAGATAGTCAACACGGGACTCCGCCTCGGCGGTCCCGGCGCGGGAACGGCTGCGCTCCGAGATCAATGACTTGATGATTCTTCTGGCGTCCAGTTTGTCATCCTCAGTGAAATCCGGGCATCGTTCTATCCGCTCCGAAGCCTCGTCCATATTCCTCGGGACAATGCTTGTCGCGAATATTCTCGGGCTGTTCATCCCGCGTCTCAGATAGCCGGCCGTCTCCAGGGCGGCAATCGCGCTTTTCACCTTGGTCTCAACGTCCCGGATTTCCTCCCAACCTGCCTTGCGGGCTATCTCCAAAGCGGAGATGTGGATGCAGTCGTGCTTTGCCGTAAGTTTCTTGACAGCGATCCAGACTTGGTTTATCTCACTAAGGGTGAGCTTCGTCTGATTCAGAAGTATGAAGTGTTTGTTAAGGTCATCGTCATTGTAAAGGACGTAGCATTCCGCCTGCGAGTTGACATCACGTCCCGCCCTTCCCGCTTCCTGAATATAATTCTCCAGCGAATCCGAAATCTCGTAGTGGACAACCAGACCGACATCGCTCTTGTCCACTCCCATCCCGAACGCGGATGTGGCTACGATTATCCTGACCTTTCCGCTCATAAAATCATCCTGGGCCTTGACCTTTGTGTTGACCTCCATCTGACCATGGAAGGCCTTTGCGTCAAACCCGTCCTTGCCGAGCCTTTCAGCGATTTTCTCCGCGGCTTTGGTTCTGGTCACATAAACGATGGCCGGACATTTTGTGCCATCGAGCAAGTTCCTCAAGGTCTGGTATTTATCCTCATCAGAAGCCCTGAACAGAACAGTATATCGAAGATTAGTGCGGGCGACATCGGTCGTGAAACGCTTCAAGGTTATCCCAAGCCTGTCCCGGAAATAGTCACAGATGTCGCTGATCACCTTAGGTTTAGCGGTCGCAGTGAAACAGGAGACCGGAATCGGAGTGTCAAGGCCTTTACACTCCTGAAGATGCCTGATGAACTCCCCTATGAACATGTATTCAATCCGGAAGTCCTGACCCCAGGCGGAGAAGCAATGCGCCTCGTCAATCACGATTCGGACCAAGGTTCTGGACATCAGAACCTTCTCGATGGTCTTGGAGCGGAGTTGCTCCGGGGCGATGTAAAGCAGCGAGGCCTCCCCGGACTCGACCCTCTCCAAAGCGTTGCGGCGTTCAATCGGAGACAGCAAGCCATTGATATAGACGGCTTCCGAGATTCCTTTCTTCTCCAGATTCTCCACCTGATCCTTCATCAGGGATTGGAGCGGTGAGATCACGACGGTCAGCCCTCTGACGGTCTCCCCTGCCATCAATGCCGGCAGTTGGAATGTCAGCGACTTCCCTCCGCCGGTCGGGAATATGGCAAGCAACGATTCACCTTTAATCGCTGCTTTTGCCGCATTCTCCTGCAGCGGCTCCCCTCCGAAAGTCCTGAAACGGTCGTAGCCGAACCACTTTTTCAATGAATATTCAGCATTCAGTTTTTGTGAGCAATATTGACATCGATCATCTCCGCAGTTCACGGCCCTTAAACCTCTTATCACATTCTCGACACTCGGATAGTTGTGAAGAATCCACGCCGGAGTTATGGAATTTCTGTCATCAGTGCTGATCAAGGCAGCCGCATAGGCGCATTCCACCTTGTGATCCCTAACAAAAGACTCGACATTTGAATGCTCGCAAATCTTGCCTTTAAATAACTCTCGGAAGATGTCCGCAGTGGATTTCCGGAAAAAGAACGGCTTCCTTGAGGGGACATATTCAATGCTTTTGAAAAATCCTGAGAAGTGGATATCCTCGTTCAGCAGATCATAGTACAGCTGCTGGAAATCCTTGTCCAAGGCCTTGAACGCCATCACCTCATCATCATAGAGAGATTGAGCCTTCAAACTGTCATTCAACGGGTTATTCAGTTCTTCCGTAAGGATCTTGTCATCCTTGAGAAGTTTATGGTAAGGCTTCTGCGGGAAAAGCAGCGACGAGAGATAAAGGGTGTCGATGAGGATATATTCCTTATTAAGAAATGGCTTTAGGTATTTGATGTCGTGCCCGATGATATTATGCCCGCAAAGATAATCGCAGTCAGAGACAAAGTCCGCAAACTCCGGAATCCTCGCGGAATGAAAGCTCAGTCCGTTTTTCACTCCCCCGATGTCCAGAATCCTGCCTTTGCCATCTATTTCAAGGTCAATGAAGGCGATTTTTGCCATAAGGTTGTCTTTCTTGCTTCAACTCATGAGTCCACGTGAAAAAGTCGTTTAAAAAAAAAACTGTGCCTCGCAGATACTTCTGTAAGGGGTAAAAAGTGGCAAATGGCACTTTTTCAAGTGGGTTCACTCATTGATTATTGGCACAAAAATAACATTAATTTGCAATAATTACACTAAAAACTCTGACACATGATATTCTGGCATGGAGGCTAACACGGTAGTAATCAAGTAATCACCAATAGTTCCTCCTACCCGAAACAAGTTGGAGGACGAGCAGATAACTCCTTCATTCAAAGAAGATTAACCTCCACACTTCCCCTTTGCGTGTTTGTTTAACGATTGTCATAAATTATCCATCATTACAACCGGAAATCCTGTTCAAAAGAATATGCGAGAATAAGCCAAGGTTGTTGACTATCACATCATCAACTAAACCTCCGCAAGCAGACTGCTTGCAGTAAAATACATTATCTCATTGTAATTGCAAACCCCTGTCAATAATCGGTGGGAATGTGTCATGCACACATCACAGGAGCATTATAATGTTCTCCTACAAGCGATATTTAGCCTAGTTCACGCTTCTATAAGGATGATTGTCCCCTCACGAGCGACTTTAGGCCGAAATTCCGCTCTTAGAGTACGGAAGTACATTTTGACTCATTCTCGCTCATTATTTCAGAATAACCTTTCTTTCCCAAACTTTCACTATCTTTGTACGATTGAAGGCTTCGGGGAGGAACGGCGTGAAGAACACGATTAGAAAAAGGTGTTTTACAGCGCGCAATGGTGCCGCGCAAAACCCGCACGGGAGTCTGCGCAATCATTTGACAAATTGATTTATAGAGTACTATGCCGGACAGCAATTTCATAGACTACGTGAAGATCTGGTGCGCCTCAGGGCATGGGGGTGCGGGATCGATGCACCTTTACAGAGCCAAGTATGTGCCTAAGGGGGGACCGGACGGTGGAGACGGTGGACGCGGAGGACATATCATCCTTCGGGCGAATCCGCAGTTCTGGACTTTGATCCACCTCAAGTACCGCAAGCACATCAAGGCGGAGGAAGGCGGGCACGGGGAAGGCGGACTTAGGACCGGGAAGAACGGCGAGGACATCATTCTGGACGTGCCGGTGGGGACTGTGGCGAAGGACGCGGAGACCGGAGAGGTGCTGTTCGAGATGATGGAGCCGGGACAGACGCGGATCCTCTGCAAGGGAGGACGCGGCGGTTTGGGCAACAACAACTTCAAGACGGCGACCAACCAGACTCCACGGTACGCGCAACCTGGCGAGGAAGGACAGGAAGGATGGTTCATCCTTGAGCTCAAGGTGCTGGCGGATGTCGGGCTTGTTGGCTTCCCTAACGCTGGAAAATCAACCTTGCTGGCGGCTGTCACAGCGGCCAAGCCGAAAATCGCGAACTACGCCTTCACGACACTGGAACCCAATCTTGGAATCGTGCAATACTATGACGATCAGTCATTCGTGATGGCAGACATCCCGGGGATCATCGAGGGTGCGCACGAAGGAAGGGGCATAGGAATACGCTTCCTCCGCCACATAGAAAGGAACTCGGTGCTGCTCTTCATGGTCTCGGCGGAAGAGGATGACATAAAGGCGAGCTACGAGACCCTGCTTAACGAGCTTAAGGAATATAACCCAGAGCTTCTGGACAAGGACCGTGTGCTGGCCATCACCAAGTGCGATCTGATCGACAAAGACATCGAAAAGGAAATCGAGCCAACTCTCCCTAAAGGGATTCAGCACGTGTTCATCTCATCGGTCAGCGGTGAAGGGATCAAGGACTTAAAGGACATGCTATGGTCAGCGCTTCACTCATAGGATTCCTGCACAGGATTGATCAGAACGCCACCCTGTTTCTGAACAGTTTCAGCACACCGGCAACGGACCAGCTCTGGATGCTGATGTCGGACAAGACGGTGTGGATCCCGGCGTATGCGATCTGCGCATATTTCCTGTTCAAAAGGCTTGGATGGAAAAAGGCTCTGGTTGTGCTGGTTTCTGTCGGAATCGCGTTCGGGCTGTGTGACCAGTTCTCCACGATCGTAAAACATTCAGTCGATAGACTCAGGCCAAGCTACAGCGCGAGGATGCTCCTCGGAGGGCTGAACGTGCTGGAAGGCCGCGGAGGATTCTACGGGTTCTTCTCGGCACACGCGGCGAACGCTTTCGCTCTTGCCATGTGCCTGATCATCGGATTCAGAAACGACCGGACACACACGTACAACGGCTTCTACAAGTTCGCGCTGACATGGGCGGCACTGGTGGCTGTCAGCAGGATATTCGTCGGGAAGCATTATCTCGGCGATGTGATCGTCGGGACAATTGTCGGACTGACAATAGGTTACTTTGTCGGAATGCTTGCCAGATATATTATCCAGACACGCATCGACAAAGTGCCGGTCACGGGACTCACCATGATTTTTGACGAGAGGAAATTTCCTATAGCCCGGGCAAAATCTTCTCCATCCGGATGCCACGGGAACCTTTGATGAGGATTGTGTGGTTGGAGATTGGGTTTGACTTCAGCCAAGTAACCAGATCATCCGAGGTCGGGAACCATTTCGTATTTGAGGGGGACACTTCGCTGGTTGGCGAACATTGTCGAACCACAGGCTCAGCGCCCAAAGCGAACGGATGGCGAGCCTGTCGAAGCATCTGTTCCGAGTCAAGAGCTTTACGGAACTCTTCACCTACGAGGCAGACAAGATCCAAATCCATCAATGCCAATTTCTTTAATATGGCAATATGCTCGGCGACAGACTCCGTGCCAAGTTCACGCATATCCCCTATCATTACGGCTTTATGTGCAGCCTGCACAGTGGCAAGGTTGTCAAGAGCGGCCGCCATACTCGTCGGATTGGCGTTGTAGGCATCCTCTATCAAAATGTTGCGATCTGTCTTTTCCAACTGTGAGCGGTTGTTTTTAGGAATATATTCACTCACAGCATGGATGGCATCTTCGAGGGAGACCCCGAAGTGGAGGCCTACGGCGATGGCTGCCGCTATGTTGTTGGCATTGTACGCACCGGCCAGATTGGTTTCGAAACACAGCAGGTTTTCCGTGCTTTCAGTGTTTTCCGTGCTTTCGGTCGCATCAGAGATTGGTGAGCATTGTCGAACCAACGGCCCTTCGACAGGCTCAGGGACCGGTGAATCTTCGGTCGCCGAGCCTGTCGAAGCGACTAAAGAGGCGACCTGGTCCGGGATGGCCATACGGACAAAAGGGTGTTCCGCATCGGACGGCAGAACCATAGCGTTCCAATAACCGATGCCATATTCAATGACATTCAAGCCCTTACGCTCGGCGGCCATAGCGACCAGATTCTCATCATCGGCATTAAGGAATATGCTCCTTCCGTGTTCGGAAATATAGTCGTACAACTTTCCTTTGGCCTTCTTCACGCCCTCAAAGCTGCCGAACCCAAGCAGGTGCGCCTTGCCGACATTCGTGATAAGACCATAGTCCGGCTCGCAGACCTTGACCAATTTTTCTATGTCATCAGGATGGCTGGCTCCCATCTCAATAACCGCAATCTGAGTCTTGGAATTGATGTTCAGGACAGACAGAGGCACTCCGATGTCATTGTTCAGGTTGCCTTGTGTGGACGTGACGTTATACTTGACTGACAGCACCCTTGTAATCAATTCCTTGGTAGTGGTCTTGCCGTTGGTCCCGGTCAATCCGAGGACAGTCAGACGTTTGCCGTCCACAAAAGTGTTCTCGCGATGGTGACGTGCCAGAGCCTGCAAGGCCTCCAGCGTGTCCGGCACGACGACAACACGAGGATCGCCAGACGTGGCTGCCGCAGATCCTTCATCCACAACAGCATAACGAGCCCCTGCCTCAAGAGCTTTGAGAGCATATTCATTGCCATCGAAATTCTCGCCCTTCAGTCCGAAAAACATCTCCCCGCCGCTGATGGCGCGGCTGTCCGTCGTCACACGCCCGCATTCCAAAAATGCCGAATATAATCTCTGCACATCCATATTCGAAAACAAATCCAAAAATATTTCTTAAATATAATAGTAATAATGCAAAACAACAAACTCGGAGCGAAGCGACGCAAGGGGTTTGGGGAATACGGTCCCCAATGCCCCACCGGGGCTGTCGCGAAGCGACTGGGGGTGAAAGGTCTAACGCACGCAGTGCGAAGCAAGGTATAGCGCACGCAATGCAAAGCGACCGAAGGGGTTTGGGGAATCCTTTCCCCATGCCCCTCAGGGGCTGTCACTGAGTGACTGGGGGTTGAAGGGGCAGACCTCTAGGGGCAGCCTCATCATATTCAATGAATCAGAAATACATCTTACTTCTTCCCCGTGCTGCCCCATCCACCTGCACCACGCTCGGTTTCAGAGAGAACTTCAACATCCTCCCACTCAACCCGCTCGTGGCGGGCGACAACCATCTGGGCGATGCGTTCGCCGGGAACAATCTCGAACGGCTCGTTGGATAGGTTGACCAGCGAAGTCTTCAGTTCCCCACGGTAATCCGCATCCACGGTCCCGGGGCTGTTGATCACGGTGATGCCGTGTTTTGTGGCGAGGCCGCTGCGAGGGCGGACCTGCGCCTCATAGCCCACCGGAAGCTCTATGAATATGCCCGTGGGCACCAGAACCCTTTCCAATGGCTTCAGCACAATCGGCTCGGTGATGTTCGCCCTCAGATCCATTCCCGCAGACGCCTCGGTGGCGTAAGCCGGGTCGGACCATTGGCTTTTGTTTACTATCCTGACTTTCAAAGCGTTCATATCCTATAAGAATAAAGATAATAACTATAATAACATAAAGTCCCATGAATCGGAGCGAAGCGACCGAAGGGGTTTCGGGGAATCCCTTCCCCGTGCCCCACCGGGGCTGTCCCGTAGGGACTGGGGGTAAAAGGATAAGCGCACGCAGTGCGAAGCGACCGAGGGGGTTTCGGGGAATCCCTTCCCCATGCCCCACCGGGGCTGTCCCGTAGGGACTGGGGGTTGAATGTCAATTAGGCATTTACCTCCTCTGCCTCCTTCTTGTCCGGGATGATGAGGTTCAGGATAACTCCGACGACTGACGCGAGGCCGATGCCGGCGAGTGAGAACTTGCCGAAGCTGATGACAGCGCCGCCGATTCCGATGGTCAGGATAAGGGAGGCGATGATCAGGTTGCGGGTCTTGTTCATGTCAATCTGAGCCTTCACAAGGTTGCTGATTCCGACGGATGCGATACTACCGAAAAGAAGGAGCATAATGCCACCGAGAACGGCAGTCGGGATGGTCTGGATCGCCGCGCCGACCTTTCCTACAAGGGAGATCAGAATAGCGGAGAGCGCCGCGATTCTCATACAGGCAGGGTCTGTCACCTTGGTGAGCGACACAGCGCCGGTCACTTCTGAATATGTCGTCACAGGAGCGCCGCCGAGGAATGCCGCGAGGGTGCAGGCAAGACCGTCGCCCAGCATCGTACGATGCAGACCAGGATCCTTGACGAAATCCTTACCGGCTATCTCGCTGATCGCATAGACATCACCAACGTGCTCGATGATCGGAGCGATGGCCACAGGAGCCATGAACACGATTGCCTGCCATGAAAGACTCATCTTCGAGAAATGAGGCAGCTGGAACCAAGGCGCGCTGGCGACTCCGGAGAAATCCATTGAGCTTCTGTAGAATATCACGGCCACGATGTAGCCGGCGAGTGCGCCGAACACAACCGGGATGAGCTTTATCATACCTTTACCCCAGCACGAGCAGATGATCGCCACAAAGAGCGACACGAGAGCCAGGATCCAGTTCTTGCTGGCCATATCGACTCCCGTTCCGGCCAAGGAAAGACCGATGAGGATGATGACCGGTCCGATCACGATCGGCGGGAATAGTTTCTTGATGAACTTGACACCGAACAACTTGACCAGAAAACTCATCAGAATGTACACAAGTCCCACAGCTACGAGCCCGCAGAACATTCCCGACAGTCCGTAGAGTTCGGTAGCCTTGATGATCGGGGCTATGAACGCGAAGCTGCTGCCGAGATAGATCGGAACCTTGCCTCCGGTGACGGCATGGAAAAGAAGAGTGCCGAGACCGGCCGCGAGGAGAGCGATGGCGGGATCGAATCCTACCAGAAGTGGAACCAGTACTGTGGAACCGAAAGCTACAAACATGAACTGAACTCCGACTATGGATCGTTTCAGTGGGGATAAGGTTTGTTGTGACATAAATATTAAGTTATTTAGAAGCTCGAATATACAAAACGGCGGCGATAATACCGAATATCACGTTAGGAAGCCAAAGTGCGACCACCGGAGGCAACGCTCCCGAATAGACGAACATCTGGCTGAACCGCATGAAGAGGATGTAGGTGAAACTGAGACCGATACCTATTCCTATGTTCAGGCCGATGCCTCCCCTTCGTTTTCTGGAGGAAAGGCTCACACCCATAAGGGTCAGGATGAAAGCCGAGAATGGTAAAGCTAGACGGTTGTGCTTCTCGATGAGCGCGTACATCACGTTGGCGTCTCCCCTCATCTTCTGGGTGGCGATCAACTCATCAAGCTGTTCCGCGGGCAAGGTCTCGACTGTCTTCTTGTTGCGATAAAAATCAGTGACTGTCAGGTTCAGCACGGTGTCCAGCTCCGCACCGGTGGTCACACGGTCCTGAAGACCTTCCGTATATTCCCTTATGAAGTAATTCTTCAGTTTCCAGCCATTGAAAGTGCTGTCCCAGACCGCCTTCTCGGCTGAAATCTTCTTGACGAGCCTGTTGTCCTCTATGTCTTCCAGAGTGAAATCATAGGCGGTGTTGTTCCAGGAACTGAAAGATTCGACCGAGACGAACTTCCCAGGATCAATCTGATAATGGACATTACTGGAGGACAATGAGTTCCTGTGTTTTATATATTTTAGTTCGAAATTTATCCGCTTGACGTTCGCCCTCGGAATCACCCAGAGGTTGAGAGAAAGGGAAAGCGTGGCGATCAGCAAAGCGGAGACCATATACGGCACCATCATCCTCTTGTAGCTTACGCCGCAGGACAGAATGGCGATGATCTCGCTGTTGGCCGCCATTCTGGAGGTGAAGAATATGACCGTGATGAACACGAACAGCGGGCTGAACATATTCACAAAATACGGGACGAAGTTCACATAATAGTCGAAGACGATGGCGTGAAGAGGAGCCTTGTTCTCGACGAAATGGTTGATCTTCTCGCTGATGTCGAAGATTATGACGATTCCGATGATGAGAAGAAGGGCTATAAAGAAGGTCATTATGAACTTCTTTATGATGTACCTGTCGATCTTCTTCAGTCCCACGTTCATATTCCTAAAGTCTTGAACTTATTCTTTTTACGGTCGTCTCCTTCCAAGAGGCGAAATCCCCCGCCTCGATGTGCAGACGCACCTCTCTGACAAGGTCGAGGTAGAAGGCAAGATTGTGCTCGCTCGCTATCATCGCGGCGAACATCTCCTTCGCGATGAAAAGATGATGCAGGTATGCTCTTGAATATGTCCGGTCGACGAACGACGCTCCGTCCGGATCGATCGGCGAGAAATCCTCCGCCCACTTGGAATTACGCATATTCATTATGCCGTTCCACGTGAAGAGCATTCCGTTGCGGCCGTTGCGGGTAGGCATCACGCAGTCGAACATATCCACTCCCCTTGCGATTCCCTCAAGTATGTTGGCCGGCGTGCCGACTCCCATCAGGTAGCGCGGCCTGTTGTCCGGCAGGAGCGGGCAGACGAGTTCCAGCATCTCGTACATCTTCTCGGTAGGCTCCCCTACAGCAAGTCCGCCGATCGCGAAACCGCCGACAGCCTCACTGTCTCCGACGAGGCTGACAGCGTGGTCAACCGCCCGTTTGCGGAGTTCCGGATAGACACAACCCTGGATGATCGGGAACATAACCTGATTGTACCCGTACAGAGGCTCGGTCTCACAGAAATGCTTGAAATAACGCTCAAGCCATCCCTGAGTCAGCTTCAGGGACTTGGCAGCGTACCTCTCGTCTGCGTCACCTGGACAGCACTCGTCAAGCGCCATCATTATGTCCGCGCCGATAACTCTCTGGGTGTCAACGTTATTCTCTGGTGTAAAAGTGTGCCTCGAACCATCAATGTGAGACTGGAAACGGCAACCCTCCTCGGTGATTTTTCTGATTTTGGTCAAAGAGAACACCTGGAATCCGCCGCTGTCCGTCAGGATCGGTCTGTCCCAGTTCTCAAACTTGTGCAGTCCGCCGACCTTTTTCAAGGTGTCGAGACCCGGCCTCAGATAGAGATGATAGGTGTTGCCAAGGATGATCTCGGCCTTCACATCCTCCTTCAAGTCCCTGTGATAGACCCCTTTGACGGAGCCTACCGTCCCGACAGGCATGAATATCGGAGTCCTCACCTCACCGTGATCGGTGGTGAAAACGCCTGTCCTTGCCCTTGAGCGGGGATCCTTCGCTATCTCTCTGAAAACCATTCTTCCAAAATTTAACCCTCAAAGATAGTGATTTTTAGCCGAAAACTCGTACATTTGTTTGTTTTGACCATACGCATAATAACAAAAAACACAATAACGTTATGAGCAACAAGCACATCAGCCTCAGGCTGATCATTATGAACTTCCTCCAGTACGCCATCTGGGGAGCGTACCTGACATCTATGGGTAGTTTTCTCGGCAAGGCCGGACTCGGTCCCCAGATCTGGCTTTTCTTCGCCACACAGGGATTCGTCTCCATATTTATGCCAGCCCTCGTCGGCATCGTGGCCGACAGATGGATCCCCGCACAGAAGACACTGTCTCTCTGCCAACTCATCGCAGGAGTGTCGATGCTCGGCACAGGACTGTACGCGATGGGCAACGTCAACCTGACCGAAGGAGCGTATCTGGTCGGTCCAGACTTCAATTTCAGCATCTTCTACATCCTCTACACGATCAGCGTGGCGTTCTATATGCCGACAATCGCCCTGACCAACTCCGTGGCCTACGCCGGCCTTGAGGGAGCGGGCATGGACACTGTCAAGGCGTTCCCGCCGATCCGTGTGTTCGGAACGGTCGGCTTCATCTGCACGATGCTGCTGGTGAACTTTATGAAGGATCCGTCCGGAATCCAGTACCAGCACAGCTACTTCCAGTTCTTCACCTCCGGAGTCCTCAGCCTGATTCTCGGATTCTATGCTTTGAGCCTCCCGAACGTGCCTGTCAAGAAGGCCAGCGGCAGCAGCTTTATGGAAGCCACCGGCCTCAAGGCGTTCTCCTTGTTCAAAGACAGGCAGATGGCCGTGTTCTTCATATTCTCGATGCTTCTTGGCGCATCGCTCCAGATCACCAACGGCTACGCCAACTCATTCATCTCATCCTTTGCCGGGAGTCCTGAATATGCCGACGCATGGGGCGCGCGCAACGCCAATGCCCTGATCTCGCTCAGCCAGATGTCCGAAACCCTGTGCATTCTTCTTATCCCATTCTTTATGAAGAAGTTCGGGATCAAGAAGGTCATGCTCATCGCCATGTTCGCCTGGGTTCTCAGATTCGGATTCTTCGGGATCGGCAACCCCGGCTCCGGGGTATGGCTGTTCATCCTCTCCTGCCTCGTGTACGGTGTGGCGTTCGACTTCTTCAACATCTCCGGCTCACTTTACGTCAACCGCAAGACCACAAAGGACATTCGTTCCAGCGCTCAGGGCCTTTTCATGCTGATGACCAACGGTCTGGGAGCCTCCATCGGAACCTGGGCCGCCGGCAAGGTCGTGAACCACTACGTTTACAACGCCGCCCAGCCTGACTGGGCCACCGCTTGGTACATCTTCGCAGGTTACGCCCTCCTCGTCGGCATCATGTTCGTGTTCCTGTTCAAGGATCCAGGCAAGGATGAGGAATGCGCCGAGGAGGCTTAACGTTTCTTTACCAGAGGCATCACCTCAGCTCTGGAGAGTCCGTAAATCCGGCTCTCCGTCATGAAATACTTGAGATCGAAGCATCGATATTCAGCATGATTCCTGACCTTGCGGTAGGATGTGATACAGTCAAACCTGTAGCCCATCTGCGCAAGGTCAGAAATGTTTATTGATGTGACATTTCTCGCAAGCAACGACTCCAGAATCTCGTGGTTTCTGTCCAGAGCCCCGATGGTTCTAAGGCGAAGGCCTTTCAGGTGCCCTCCGTTGACATAATGATAGCGGCTTTTGCAACTGACGCAGCAGAATTTCATGTCGCTCCGTCCGTAAGGAAGAACATCTCCGCACTCCAGACATCTTCCCCTCTGTTCTTCTTCATTCTTGTACATCATGTCCATGTTTTTGGTTCATTACCAAGATTGTTCACCTCGGCAAATATGCTTAACAGAAACGACATTTGAAAGGGATCAAAAGAAACTTCATGAACATTTTTCTGTTTCTTATCAAACTTACGTCCTAAAGAAAAATCTTAGAAGCTGTTTTAAAGTCCATAGAATATTTTTTTCACATGCAAAGAAATATCTTTTCGTCAAAAGAAATGCTTACATCCCGATAAAACAAAATCCTTATGCCATTCATGAACTATAAAGAAACAGAAATTTCGAAAAGATTCAGAAAAATCTCTCCGAATATTTTTTATGACCTGCATTCAGCGCCTGCATTCATTATAACTTTGCGTCTGACAATACTTCAAAAACAACTTGAATTATGGAACAGTTGAACAGAATTGAAATCCGAGGGAATGTCGGCAACGTCAACATCCTCAAGGTCGGAGACGCCAGGGTGGCGCATTTCTCCGTAGCCACGAACTTCGCCTACAAAGGCAGGAACGGCGAGCCTAACATCGAGACCACATGGCACAACGTGACGGCTTGGGAGGGGAACAAGGGAATCCCTTCGCTGGACATCATAGCGAAAGGTTTTCCTGTCTATGTTGTCGGAAGGCTCCGCTCACAGAAGTACACCGCCAGCGACGGTACGGAAAAGACGAGCATGGAGGTGATCGCAAGCAGTGTCGAAGCGGTGGATGAAGTCGTGTCCACGCAGTGCTGAAGTTGAAGAATCAGGCAATGATCCCGGCGGCAAGGTTGAGGACGATGGGGGTGGGGGTGGGGCTGCCGTCGGGATTTTGCTTTCATTTGAAATAGTACTTGAAGTAAGTGTTTTGGCATTAATTTCACTATATGATAAACACTTATTTTGTCTCAAATGAATTAATTTTTCAAGAAATTACAGAAAAATATTTGGAGATAACAAAATAATGTATATCTTTGCGTACACTTTCTGTCTAGCAGGCAAAGGCTGATCGGACGCCAAAGCGGAATTCCTTGATTCAAGGCCGCGAGGCAGCAGAAATGCCAGGTGCGGTCCGCATCTCCATCAGAAACCCTTACCGCAAGCGGAAAGTTTATTTTTTTATCACACAATTATGTAAGGATTGTGGCAGAAAAATAAAATCAGGAATTTTGGTAACGTGCAAAATTCCTGATTTTCTTTTTTTTTTCTGCCACAGCACCTGTAACTACATTGCAAAACAGTCACTTCGACAGGTAGGCTCACAGACCGCTCGCCTATCTATTCTGGTACATGTCCTCGTAGTAGCGAAGATATTCCCCGCTGGTGACATTGTCCAGCCAGGCACCGTTGTCAAGATACCACCTGACTGTCTTCTCGATCCCTTCCGCGAATTGAAGGCTTGGCTCCCATCCAAGCTCATTCTTCAGTTTGGAGGAATCAATGGCATAGCGCATGTCATGCCCTTTGCGATCCGTCACAAAGGTTATCAGGTCATCATCAGCACCATCAGGACGGCCAAGCAACCGGTCCACAGTCTTGATCAGAACCTTGATCAGGTCAATGTTCTTCCACTCGTTGAAGCCTCCGATGTTGTACGTCTCGGCGATCCTGCCTTTATGGAAGATCAAGTCTATGGCACGGGCATGATCCTCGACATAAAGCCAGTCACGTACATTCTCCCCTTTTCCATAGACGGGAAGCGGCCGACGTTGACGAATATTATTGATAAACAATGGTATAAGCTTTTCCGGAAATTGGTACGGACCGTAATTGTTCGAACAGTTCGTCACTATCGCCGGCATGCCATAAGTGTCATGATAGGCTCTCACGAAATGATCGCTGGAAGCCTTGGCCGCCGAGTACGGGCTGTGAGGCTGGTACTTGCTGTCCTCTGTGAAGAACGTGTCGCCGAACGGACCTCCCCCACACTCGTTACCGGCAGGATCACCCTCCGGCCTTGTCAACTCAAGGGCTCCGTAAACCTCATCAGTTGAAATGTGGTAGAACCTCCTGCCCTCCCATCCTTTCGGCTCCCAGAACTCACGGGCTGCCTGAAGCAGGGTCAAGGTGCCAAGGACATTGGTCTTTGCGAATATGAACGGATCCTTTATCGAACGGTCAACGTGACTCTCTGCGGCGAGATGGATGACGCCGTCAACGGCACATTCAGAAATCACCTTGCGGACGGTCTCCAAATCACAGATGTCGGCTTTGACGAAACTATAGTTTGGACGGTCCTCGACATCCTTGAGGTTGGCGAGGTTGCCGGCATAGGTCAGTTTGTCGAGGTTGACGATCCGGTAGTCCGGGTACTTGTTGACAAACAGCCTCACAACATGGCTGCCGATGAAGCCAGCGCCACCTGTGATCAGGATCGATCGCTTATAGTTCATATTCACAAGTTTCTTATTTCGACGTCTCCGGTCACTTCTTCTGCATCTTCCCCTCATGAAGAGTGTCATACTCCGCCCTCTTGCGGAAGATGTCTATCGCCGTGTAGATGGACGACATCATGGACTGAGGGTCCGCCTCGTCGCGTCCAGCCATCTCATAGGCGGTGCCATGATCCGGAGAGGTCCTTACGATAGGAAGACCAGCCGTGAAGTTAACGCCATCCTCGAACGCCAGTGCCTTGAACGGGGCTAATCCCTGATCGTGGTACATGGCCAGCGTGGCATCGAACTTAGCATAATGCCCAAGCCCGAAAAACCCGTCCGGCGAATATGGTCCGAACGCCAGAAGCCCCTCGGCGTTGGCAGCTTTCACGGCAGGAAGGATAATCCGCTCCTCCTCGTCGCCAAGCAAACCGCCGTCGCCGCAATGCGGATTCAGACCAAGCACGGCGATCTTAGGCTCCAAAATGCCGAAATCCTTCTTAAGCGAAGCTGTCATCAGCCTCAGTTTGTTCACGATCTTATCCTGAGTGATCGACATCGGGACATCCTTTAAAGGAATATGCCCGGTCACAACGCTGATTCGAAGTTGGTCGGAGACCATGAACATCAGCACGTCATCCACACCGAACTCTTTTTGGAGATATTCAGTGTGCCCCGTGTTGCCGAAACCCTCGGCCACCATGGCCTTCTTGTTGATCGGAGCGGTCACCAGCACGTCGATGTCCCCGTTCTTGATGTCCTCGACGGCGCATTCCAAAGACCGGATCGCGGATTTCGCAGACTCAGGTGTGGATTGTCCCGGTTCAACGAACACATTGTCAGGCAGACAGTTGACGATGTTGATTTTCTTAGGCTTCGCATCCTTGGCGCTCTGGATCACGTAGGTGTCCATCTGATCGAGATTGTGGATGAGCTTGCGGTAAAATCCGAAAATCTTTGATGATCCGTAGATCACAGGAGTAAAGGACTCAAGAATCCTCGCGTCTGCCAAAGATTTAATGATCACCTCGTATCCGATGCCGTTGCCGTCGCCTTGGGTTATTCCGACAATCGGCCTTTTGTTATTTCTTTCCATAATTCCAACAGTATTTGCGGTCACCGCCAGCGGTAGCTGACGTGAACATATTCACAAATTTAATCAAAATCGACGAGATTGCCCTCAACGGCGGCGTTAAGTTCATAGCCTTCGTCAACGGGGAGAGTCTTTCCGGCCGCCACGGCACCCGCTCCGGCTGCTACGGCCAGCCTGTCGCAACGCTCATTCTCCGGATGCCCGTTGTGTCCCTTAAGCCAGTGGAACGCTACCCGATGCATCCGATAGACATTCAGAAAGCGCATCCACAGATCCGGATTCTTCACCTTCTTCCACCCTTTTCGCTCCCAATTCCGAAGCCATCCCTCATTAACCGCCTTCACAACGTAGGACGAGTCACTATAGACCTCAACCTCAGCGTTCTGCCACTTTATCGCCTCCAGTCCCTTGATGACCGCAAGCAATTCCATCCGGTTGTTGGTAGTCCGGATGAATCCACCGCTCATCTCCTTCTCATGCCCCGCGCACTTCAGAACCACACCATAGCCACCCGGCCCTGGGTTCCCGCTTGAAGCCCCGTCCGTGTAAAGGAATATCCTGGGTCTCGTTGAATTCATTTCCATAGGTACAAACTTACATAAAAATCCTCGTTAAATAAAAAAATGGGCTGACCAAAAAGTCAGTCCATTTTTATCCAACCCCCAGTCACTCCGTGACAGCCCCTGAGGGACACGGGGAAAGCTTATTTCAAACGCAGGAACGAGTAACCGAAACGCTCACATGCCGCACGCTCAAGTGCCTCACGATCGTCCGGATGGGCGATGGAGATGAGGGCCTTGGCTCGCTGCGCAAGGTTCTTGTTGCGGAGATAGACACAACCATATTCAGTGACAACGTATTGGGTCTGGAAACGGGTTGTGACCACCCCGGCTCCAGGAGCGAGATGAGCCACAATCTTGCCTCGGCCTTTAGCCGTGCGTGACGGCAGGGCAATGAAGGTCTTGCCGCCTTCGGAAAGAGCAGCTCCATACATAAAGTCGTGCTGCCCGCCGACACTGGAGAAGATCATGTCACCGATGCTGTCCGCGCAGATCTGACCGGTCAGGTCAACCTCGATGGCCGAGTTGATCGCCATCGCATTCGGGTTCTGACGGATGCGCTGCGGGTCGTTCGTCCAGCTCACATCGTAGAACATCGCGTCCTTGTTGTGGTCAAGGTACTCGTACATGTGACGGGAACCAAGGGCCAGACAGGCAACGCTGCGTCCCGGCTCCACTTTCTTCAACGAGTTATCTATCACACCCATCTGCATCAGGCGGAACACACCGTCAGTCATCGCCTCTGTGTGGAGACCGAGATGCTTGTGATCCTTCAAGCCGTTCAGGATGGCGTTCGGAATGCCGCCGACACCTATCTGTAGGGTGGCTCCATCCGGAATCTCGGCGGCGATGTACGAGCCTATGGCCGACTCGATCTCGGTCGGAGGACCGAACTGCATATCCACAGGAGGGTCATCGCACTCGATGGCGGCCGTGATCTGAGACTCGTGTATCATGGCCGTGCCGTAAAGGTACGGAATGCTCTTGTTCACCTGGGCGATCACAATTTTGGCGGCCTCGACGGCCGGCTGGGCCAGGTCAGCGGAGATGTTGTAGCTGCAATAGCCGTTCTCATCCGGAAGAGAGCAGTTGATGCACGCCACATCGATCGGAATCTCGTGACGGCGGATCAATGACGGAAGCTCACCCAAGAATCCCGGAATGAGGCTTCCGTAACCCTCTGCGACATATTGACGCTGGTCGGCGCACAGAAACAGGCTGTTCACAAAGAACGAGTCCTTGTACTCCGGCTTGCAGAACGGAGCCGGACCTTTCGTGATGTTGAATCCCGAAACGATGTTCACACCCCGGAGCTCATCAGCACGGCGGGCCAATGCCTCCTGGATTATCACAGGCACGGCGGTGCTTCCCTGAAAGAAGACCCAGTCACCTGACTTTACGAGTTTTACGGCCTCGTCGGCACTAACGTATTTCATAAGCAATATTCTCTAAATAATTAATCACCAGACTCATAAAGTCCGACAAAGAGTCCAAGACGCTCATCCAGCGCACGGAAATCATCCTCGGAATTCAGCATCGAAACACAGACCCTTATGCCTTCCCGGGTGCTTCTCGTGGCGACCATCGTGATGGCGCAGATTCCGCAGCGAAGCAGATTCAGCAGCAACTGGCTGCCGGTCAGGCCATCATAGCCGATCGTGAAGAAGAAACCATCACTCACAGCCTCATCCAGATCCTTGTCATACACGATGTGGAACCCGTGGCGCAGAAATATTTCCTTTGCCTTTCCTGCCCTACGGCCATATTCACGCATCTCACCGACGAAGTCATATTCACCGTCCGCCGCCGCTTTAAGCATCGCCGCGAAAGCGAACTGCGCTGAGTGAGAGCAGCTTGATGAATTGACATAGAGGTAGGTAAGTGAGAAATTGTCGCCGAAGCGGCCGAGGCCGTAGCGTTCGCGGAGCGCGGGATATTCCCTGTGATAGAGTTTGTCCGAAATAGCGACCATAGCGATTCGTTCCCCGGCGTAACTGAATATCTTCGAGGCGGAGATCATCAGCACGCAGTTGTCGGTATAGCGGGCGACGGTCGGCTGATATGGCGGCTCGAACGGCACGGAACGGTTCTTCCGGAAATCCATACAAAGGTACGCCATATCCTCCAGAGCGACCACATCGTACTTGGTGCAAAGCTCACCCAGACTCTTCAACTCATCCTCGGTCAGGCAGACCCAGGACGGATTGTTAGGGTTTGAATATACTATAGCGGCGACCCGTCCGTCACCGAATACCTCCTCGATCTTCTCACGGAACTTCTCCCCCCGGAAATCATAGAGGTCGAACATCCGCGTCTTGAATCCAAGCACCTTTGCCTGAACGTAATGCGACGGGAAACCAGGATTGAGATAGACAACTGTGTCTTTCGAGGGATTCATCTGGATGCACTCCAGCAGAAGGTTGTAGCATCCCTGCATCGAGCCGACAGTCGGCACGATCCCTTCCGGGGAGATGTCCACGCCGACAAAGGCCTTGATGAAGCGCGAGCCGTTCTCCTTCAGCTCAGGGATTCCGCAGGCGGGAGGATAGACCGAAGCCTCTCCGGAATCCAACGCCTTTTTCTGAGCGTCGATTCCTATCTGGCAAGCGTTCAGGCCGGGAATACCGAACTCAAGATGCACGAACTTCTCTCCGGACAGTTTCTCCAGTTCGTGGGAGACGTTGACACACTGGCGGATTGTGGTCCGGCCGATGTCCGCTATGTCAAGTCTTCGCAGGACTTCGTCTATGGATTGTCTGGAGACCGGTTTCATTTCGAGAAGTTTTTGGAGACCTCCAGTCCGGCGTTGAAGGCCGCCATGTTCATTTCAACTATCTTCTCGCCCTTGCGGGAGAATACGTTTGTGATTCCCTCACGGAGTTTCTCAGGATCAAGGATCTCAAGAACTGCGGCGGAAGCGCCCAGCAGGACCATATTCGCGCTGCGTGGAGAGCCCGTCTGTTTCGCGATCTCATCACAGTCCAATGTTATGACATTGCCGATTTTCTGAAGCTCGGCGGTGATTTCCTCGACAGGAGGGTAATTCGGAATATTCACAAACGGGGTAGAGTTTGTCACTATCCATCCTCCCTTTGAGAGCCAAGGCAGGTAGCGGAGAGCCTCCATAGGCTCCAGAGAGAGAATGAGGTCGCACTCCCCCTTCGGGATCAGGTCGCTCCAGATCCTCTCGGTGCTGATGCGCAGGTTGCTCTGCACATCGCCGCCTCTCTGGCTCATTCCATGCACTTCGGCCTGTTTCAGATGCAGGTTCTGGTCAAGCGCAGCCCAACCGATCACAGTCGCTATGGAGAGGATGCCTTGTCCTCCCACTCCTGAAAGTATGATGTCTTTCTTTGCCATATCAATTACGCTTTTTTGTTGGCCGCCGCATGGCGTTTGGCTGTCTGAATGCATTCCCTGCGGCAGATGATTACCGACACGCCGCTGTAGTTAAGTTCCTCATCGATAACTTTCTCCATGTCCGGATAGTTCTTGGGAAGAGGGATGATTGTCCTGATGTGCTCGGGTTCGACACCGAGACCTTTGCAGATTTCCTCGAGCTTACCGGTTCCGGCGGAATCCTGCCCTCCGGTCATGCCGGTGGTGAGGTTGTCCGAGATGCAGATGGTGACACTCGCTCCGGCGTTGACACAGTCCAGAAGACCGGTCATGGCGCTGTGAGTGAAAGTCGAGTCACCTATCACAGCGACCGCCGGCCACACTCCCGAGATGGCGGCGCCAAGAGCCATGGTGACTGATGCCCCCATCTCCACGCAGGTCTGGAACGAGTTGAACGGCGGCATGTAGCCAAGGGTGTAGCAGCCTATGTCGCTGAACACACGTGCCGTAGGGGCATATTCCTTAAGCACCACATTAAGCGCGGTGTAGAAATCCCTGTGGCCGCATCCCTGGCAGAGCGCCGGAGGGCGAGGCACGGCGACCTCTGATTTTGAATATGTCTCCATCGGCGGCAGGCCAAGGGCGACGCGCACGCAGTCAGGTGTGAGTTCGCCGGTCCTTGGAAGAGTGCCGTCAAGACGGCCTTGGATCTTCGTCCACCTTCTGTCCTCCGGATCGTAAAGGATGCCGCGCAGCTTCTCCTCGATGAGAGGCTGTCCCTCCTCAAGCACAAGGATGGCGTCGCACGTGGCTGCCATCTCCCTTGCCAAAGCCTTAGGAAACGGATAGCGGGTCACCTTCAAAGTCGGATACGGGCATCCGTCAGGGAAGCTCTCCATCAGATAGTTCCAGGCGATTCCGCAGGCGATGATTCCCATCCTGTGGTTGTGCCCCTCGACATAACTATTGTCCGAAGAGGCCACGGAATCGTTCTCGAATGACAACACATCGTCAGCCAGCTGACAGATACGCTTCCTGGCGTTGACCGGCAGGGTCACCCAGTTCTTCTCGTGAAGCTCGTCCGGGAAATGAACCTCGTTCTCGCGGCGGATCTCCCCCGCCTCAACGACAGCCCTGGAATGCGCCATGCGGGTTGTAAGGCGCATGAGCACAGGAATATGATTGGCCTCGGAATAGTCGAACGCCTCGCGCACCATGTCGTAGGCCTCCTGTTGGTTCGAAGGCTCGAAGCACGGCATCATGGCGAAGTCTGCGTAGAATCTGGAATCCTGCTCATTCTGCGAGGAGTGCTGCGATGGGTCATCGCAAGCCACGACCACAAGGCCACCGTTGGCCCCGGTGACAGCCGAATTGACGAAAGCGTCGGCGCAGACATTCATGCCGACGTGCTTCATGCACACAAGGGCACGTTTTCCCGAATATGAAACGCCAAGCGCGGACTCCATCGCCGTCTTCTCGTTGGAAGACCAGTCGCAATGGATTCCGCGCTCTTTTGTGAGAGGGTGGGACTGGATATATTCAGTTATTTCAGTCGAAGGCGTGCCGGGATAGGCATACACGCCGGATAGTCCGGCATGCAACGCTCCCAGGGCCAAGGCCTCGTCACCCAATAGAAGTTTCTTCTCTGACATAACTCGTAGCGGTTTACAGTTTTTGTGTTATTTCGGCTACAAGTTACGAAAAATCTCAAATATTCAAAAATATCTTTAAGATTTTAACACATTTCGTGATTTTATCACAAATCTTTAAAACCGCTCAATGTTTTTGGCGTTATCGGAGCCTCCAGACAGCCGTCAAGGATGCGGATCGTGTGGATGTCGGTTCCAGTGAAATCATAATAACCTTTTTTCAGCAGCAACTCGGCCACTTTCTTTGCCCGCCGTCCATACAGGCCGGCAAGAGAGAACAGATTCAGCTGGAAGAGAACCCCCATGGACCGGAGGCGGGCATAGTCATCTTCCGACATGTAGATGTACCTTTCCGGGTGGGCTATAATCGGGTACATACCTTTGGACTTTATGGTCTCGAGTGTGTCATAGAATCCGTAAGGCGGCGTGAAATAGGAGGTCTCCACCAAAAGATGATCGTGTCTCTCCCCCATTGTCAGCAGATCCCCTGCCGCGAGACGCTCCTCGAAGAGGTTGTCTATCATATTCTCCGCCCCAAGGTGAAGGCGCAATCCTCCTTTGTAATTCTGGCATAGGAGGTTGAAGCGTTCTTTCAGGTCAGCCGTCTTGTTGGGGACATCCTCCATGATGTGCGGAGTCAACCAAACGGTCTTCATCCCCAATCTTTCGTAGCGGTCCAGAATAGCCAGAGACTCCTCCATAGTCCTCACCCCGTCATCCACCCCCGGAAGAATGTGGGAGTGACAGTCAGTGAGGCCATTGAATATTCCGATGTCGCCAAGGGTGCGTTTTCTCGTGAAAGGCCACATATTCATTTGTTCTGAGTAATCATGTCTGAGCTGTCGCCGCTACTTCCGGACATAGCCTTATGTACACGGCGGCATGCCGCGTTATCTTTTCAATATGTCCTCGTCTCCAAGCGGTTCGTACGCTCCGTCCTTGGCTTCGAATATGATGGTCCCTGTCTCCAGTGACTCAGAATTGTGCCAGGCATTGATAGGGACAACGCAGATCGGGACCGGCGCTCCCGCCCTGTAGATGACGGACTCGGTCACGTTCCCGCCATCGTCATAGAAATTCTGCCGTATCGCCCCCCGGATCACCACCACCGTCTCCGACGACTTCGTGTGCCGGTGCACCGGAATCAACGTTCCCGGCTCCATAGCGTTCAACATCCTCTGCGACCCATCCCCCGAAGAGTTCCGCAGATCATAATTCATCCTCAACCTCGGCGACCGCCTCGCCTCCTCGGTCAGGTTGTCTAACAAAGTGGAATCTATCAGCATAATCACTTCTCCTAATCAATTATCAACACCACAAAGATACAAAAAATGTCTCGGTTCAAACAAAGGTCCTGCTCCATGCCGGCTATATATCTCATCAAAATTTGTCAGCCGACAGACACGGACACATCATTCAAATTATCTGCATCATTCGTGATCCAGCCGGAAGATCTTCTCCGATATCCGATGGCACACGGTTCGTGAACACGTGGAGGATGATCACGGCCAGGCACGAGCACCCCATCGCGTACGCCACGCGCGGAAGGTCGCTGAACGACGAGTAACGGATGATGCCTGAGTACGTACGGAACGACGCGAAGAACACCATGTGAACGCACAGGCACAGCGACAGGAAACGCAGTAGTGGCCAGAAGTCGCGCTGAAGCGCGGCGCCGCGGTTGAAGCACCAGTAGATGAATATGCTCGTGAATAACAGGACTAGGCTGTCCAGAAGAAGGACACACCAGTAGGGGAAGGTACGCTTAGAGAAGTACCAGTCGATCAGCTCGCGCAGGGTTCGCATCGCAGCAGGGGGGATTTTAATGAATGTGGGTATCGTTGTCAAAGGCGCCCTTTAACAAAAAAGTTTCAGAAACAGCATAAATGTTTCAGAATCGGTCACAGGCAAAAGGCAAAAGGCACGCAGGATATTTTGTTAACGAAAGATTTCTGATTAAATTTGTGAGTGGCGATGCCCACATGGCGGACATAGCCGAATTATCATGAATATTCTTGTGACGGGAGCTAACGGTCAACTGGGGACGGAACTCCGGAATGTGACGGCAGGAAGCCGCGACAGGTACATATTCTCAGATGTCATCTCGCTGCCGGGAGTCGAGACGCTGAATCTTGACATCACCGACATCGACGCGGTGAGGATTATCTGTGAATCGGAAAGAATCGACGTGATCGTCAACTGCGCGGCCTACACGAACGTTGACAAGGCGGAAGACGAACTGTCAATGGCGATATCGCTGAACTGCGCGGCGGCAGGAAATCTGGCCAAAGTCGCGTCGGAAAGGGATGCGACGCTGCTCCACATCTCGACAGACTATGTATTCAGCGGGGAAATACCGACACCCTGTACCGAGGATTGGCCGACGGACCCGCTCGGGGTCTATGGATCCACAAAACTTGCCGGCGAGAAAGAAATCGAGAAATCGGGGTGCAGGAGCATCATCCTCAGAACCGCATGGCTATATTCACCGTACGGAAGGAATTTCGTCAAGACCATGCTCCGTCTGACGGAGGAGCGCGACTCGCTGAAAGTCGTGTTCGACCAAGTGGGGACGCCGACCTACGCCCATGACCTTGCCGCATTGATAGCCGGAATCATCGAAAATGGCCAACTCGGCAAGACAGGAATATACCATTATTCCAATGAGGGCGCTATCTCGTGGTACGACTTCGCGAAGGCGATCTGCGAACTGGGCGGAAATGTTTGCGACATCCAACCTTGCCATACGAAGGAATATCCATCCAAAGCCAAGCGGCCGCGTTTCTCCGTTCTGGACAAGACAAAGGTCAAGGCGACTTTCGGCGTGGGCATTCCTTATTGGAGAGACTCCTTGGCCTCTTGCATAAAAAGGATGACCAACGGTCACACCATCAACGGCATGAAAGATCAATGAATATGAAAGGAATCGTACTCGCCGGAGGAAGCGGCACACGTCTCTATCCCATCACCAAGGGTGTCAGCAAGCAGATGCTTCCTGTCTATGACAAACCCATGGTATACTATCCGATTTCCGTCCTGATGATGTCGGGCATAAGGGACATACTCATCATCTCGACACCTTCCGACTTGCCTGGTTTCCAAAGGCTTCTCGGAGACGGAAGTGATTTCGGAGTGAACTTTGAATATGCCGTACAACCATCCCCGGACGGTCTTGCGCAAGCGTTCATAATCGGGAAGGACTTCATCGGTTCAGACGGCGCATGTCTGGTGCTGGGCGACAACATATTCCAAGGCACAGGCTTCGGCGATCAGTTGAGAGAGGCTGTCCGTACGGCCGAGGAGGAAGGCAAGGCGACTGTGTTTGGTTATCAAGTCAGTGACCCTCAGCGTTATGGAGTGGCCGAATTCGACAAAGACGGGAACTGTCTCAGCATCGAAGAGAAGCCGTCCGAGCCGAAGAGTGACTACGCCGTGACCGGGCTGTATTTCTATCCGAACGAGGTTGTGGAAATCGCCGGGAGAATCAAGCCGTCGGCCAGAGGAGAATTGGAGATAACGACCGTGAACCAGAAGTTTCTGTCGGAAGGCAAACTAAAGGTCCAGAAACTCGGACGAGGATTCGCATGGCTGGACACCGGCACCCACGAATCTCTCGCCGAGGCCTCGACATACATCGAGGTCATCGAGAAACGCCAGGGTCTCAAGGTAGCCTGTCTGGAGGAAATCGCATTCAGAAGAGGATGGATCACAGCCGAGAAACTCCGCGAACTTGCGAAACCGATGCTCAGGAACCAGTACGGGCAGTACCTGATAAAAATCGCGGAGGAATAAAGACAACCGGATGACAATGAATATAACAACGGGACATACAGCATGAACATCATCACAACAGGAATCGAAGGTGTCCTCATCATAGAGCCGAGAATATTCCAGGACAGCAGAGGTTATTTCTTCGAGTCCTTCAACCAAAGGGAATTCGAGGAGAAGGTAGGACCGGTCAATTTCGTGCAGGACAATGAAAGCAAATCCTGCTACGGCGTGGTCCGGGGACTGCATTTCCAAAAAGGAAATAACGCACAAGGCAAACTGGTGAGGGTTGTGAAAGGAAGAGTCCTGGATGTGGCGGTTGACATCAGACCCGGATCAAAGACTTTCGGGAAGCATGTGGCGGTGGAAATTTCAGAAGCCGACCACAGGCAGTTCTATATTCCGAAGGGCTTCGCCCATGGATTCAGCGTGCTCAGCGACGAGGTGATATTCCAGTACAAATGCGACAATTTCTATTGTCCCGGGTCAGAAGGCGCCATCGCATGGGATGATCCGGACCTTGGAATCGACTGGAAAGTTCCCAAAGACAGGATCATACTCTCGGAAAAAGACAGGCACCACCCTAAACTGAAAGATTGCCGGCCGGAAGATCTGCCGTAAGCGCACTGTATTAAATGATCACTTAAAATCGATTACGAGATCTTGCTGTAATCCTTGATGTTATATTTATCCTTACGCAGTTCACGGGCAAGAGGCTCGTTTACAGGAAGTTCCAAAGTCTGGTCATGCACCAGCACATGCTCGGCATAACTTCTCGCATCCGCCAGCAAAGCCCCGTCATGAGCCAAAGATGCGATACTCAGCTCAATCGGAAGCCCGCTCTGCTGAGTCCCCTCAAGGTCTCCCGGACCACGCATCTTCATGTCCTCCTCCGCCAGATCAAAGCCGTTTTCCGTGGCGCACATAAGCTCAAGCCTCTTGCGGGACTCCTTGCTCACCTTGTTGCCATGCATCAGCACACAATAGGATTTCTCGCATCCTCGGCCGACACGTCCGCGAAGCTGGTGCAGCTGCGCGAGCCCGAACCGCTCGGCGCTCTCGATCACCATCACGGAGGCGTTAGGGACATCGACACCGACCTCGATCACGGTTGTGGACACAAGGATATTCGCTCTCCCCGCCGCGAAAGCGTCCATGTTGAACCGCTTCTCCTCGCTGGTCTGCCGGCCATGCACGATCGCGACCTTGTAAGGCGGAAACGGGAACCTTGAGACAATGTCCTCATAGCCGGCTTCAAGATTCTGGTAATCAACCTTCTCGCTTTCGAATATCAAAGGATAGACAACGAACACCTGCCGCCCCGCCGCGATCTCCTTCTTCATAAAATTGTACAGTTGAGGACGCTTGCCCTCCCCTATCAACATGGTCTGGATCGGTTTCCTTCCCGGAGGCATCTCGTCGATCACTGACACATCCAGATCACCGTAGAAAGTCATGGCCAAAGTTCTTGGAATAGGCGTGGCTGTCATGACGAGAACATGGGGAGGAACTCCACCGGCGCCCTTCGCCCACAATCTTGCCCTTTGATCCACCCCGAAACGATGTTGCTCGTCAATAATGGCCAACCCGAGGTTTCTGAATATGACCGTGTCCTCAATCAAAGCGTGGGTACCTATGATTATGCCCACCGAGCCATCGGCCAAACCTTCCAGAATCGGTCTGCGCGCCGCCTTTCCGGTCGAACCGATCAACAACTCGCAATGGACACCGGTCGGAGCCAAGTACTTGGAAATGTTGGCGAAATGTTGCTGCGCCAGTACCTCGGTAGGAGCCATGATGCATGCCTGGAACCCGTTTCCGACCGCAATCAGAGCGGAAAGCACCGCCACCATGGTCTTGCCGGAGCCGACATCCCCCTGCAGCAGACGATTCATCTGATGTCCGCTCATCATGTCCGAACGAATCTCTTTTATCACACGTTTCTGCGCACCGGTAAGTTCATAAGGCAAAGCATTATAACAAGCATTGAAAGCCACACCGACCTTAGGCATAGGGATCCCGACGGCGGAACGGCGGCGGACATATTTCTGCTTTAACAAAGACAGCTGCAACAGGAAAAGTTCCTCCCATTTGAGACGGTAGCGCGCCTTCTCCAAGGCGTTCTGATCGGACGGGAAATGCACATTCCGGATGGCATATTTCAGAGGGACAAGCCCTTTTTCCCTGAGAATATATTCAGGCAACGTTTCCTCTACATCTCCGATCGCAAGGTCAATCGCCTCGGCTATCAGCCTGTTCATCACCTTGCCGGTCACCCCCCCGTTACGCAACCTGTCGGTCGAATTGTAAACTCCTGTCAAGACTCCGGAGAAACCGGACGCACCTCCCGACGGAGGATTGTCAACCTCAGGATGCACCATGTTGAAGCGGCCGTTGAACTGGTTCGGCTTGCCGAAAAACAAAAATACAGATCCTGGTTTCAGACGATCGTAAGTGTACTTTATCCCACGGAAGAAGACAAGTTCCATCACCCCGCTCCGATCCTTCACCATGACACTTAGTTTCTTGCCGTTGACCTGCGAGGACATGACCTGAGCCAGAATCTGGACGTACGCGCTTGCGGACTGAATCCCGGAGATCGGCTGGATTGAACTGCGGTCAATATAGCGGAACGGGAACGTACGCAAAAGATCCCCGACAGTGGACACTCCCAGTTCCGATTTCAAGAGCGAGGCCCTTTTCGGCCCCACTCCCGGAAGAAACTGCACCTCTGTGTCCAACTTGTTCCTGATCATGGTGCGAAGATAAGAAGAGGGTGGATAAAAAACAACTTAATCCACCATCCTTCACATCATTTCTTTTTGAGCGTGGCGTTGAACGAGATGACATAGGAGCCGCCGAAATGGCCGCTTGAGATCTCGGTGCGAACCGGAGTGACATATTCGGATTTCGGCCCGAACTCACCGCCGTTCGCCTGACCGTCGATGTCGGTGAATGACATGTAGAATTTATCCACGCGGGGGATCGACATGAATTTGGAATATTCACCTTCCTGATCAGTATAGAGGGTGTCGGCGCGATAGATGACATCGGTACTGTAATCGGCTATGACCCGGATCCCGTTGATTGGCTTTCCATCCTCATCGGAGACCTTGCCCATGATCTGATAGTTGGCTATCGGCTGCCCGTCAGATGAGATATCGAACTTGTCTTCAGGACCATCAACCATGCACGAGACAAAGATCGGAGCCACCAGTAATGGCAGCGCCAACGTCTTTACAAACATATTCATTCCAACTTTCATCATTTCAACCGCAAATCTGCTTAGTAACCTTCAAAAAAATAAGTTACCTGGGATGAGACTATTATCTCCTTCCGTTTACCAAATCCCCAAAATCAAATCCCTTGCTTGGAACAAGAGCGATTTTCAAGTGCAAAGATGTGAAAAATTTCAAAACAACAAGCCAAATCAGGGTTAAGTAACCTTCAAAAAATAACCTGCATCATCTTAAGGAATCTTTTCGGTCTAT
>OLYC01000174.1_pt1 | contig 58977 bp, 44 predicted proteins | sample 1674271 | NCBI WGS metagenome assembly OLYC01 (sample SAMEA103958154, study PRJEB25191) | human gut metagenome
GTCAGTGGCAGGTTGAGGCTGGTGATTACAAGGTGATGGTGGCAAAGAATGCTGCCGATCTCAAGCCTCTCACTACCGTGATTACTGAGGAAGCTGGTGTAACCGAGAAGGTTCGCCCTTGCTTGCTCAAGGAAGTAAAGTAGCTCTATTAAAGATAAAGCTCAATAACAAAAGAGCTTGATGGTAATAAAGCTTTTAATGATATATAAAAAGAGGATGCGCTATCAACTGACGGCGCACCCTCTTTTTATATTTTATGGATTTTTGTAAGTCTCTGCACGGTTATACTATCCAGAGATGGAATCCCTTTGATTCCAAAGCCTCCTTGATTTCTTTTACGTGTTCCTCGTCGCGAGTCTCCATGGTGAGGCGGAGCACGCAGGCATTCACCTTGTTGCGGTTGGCAGAACGGTCGTGGTGAACACCGGTGATATTACCGCCCAATCCGGCGATGACAGAGCAAACCTCTACCAATTCACCCGGTTTGTCATCCAGCTCCATCTCGATGGTGCAGAGACGGCCGCTCTTGGCAAGACCACGGGTGATGACGCGGTTCAGGATGGTTACGTCGATATTACCGCCGCTTACCACGCAGATGGTTTTCTTGCCCTTCACCGGAACCTTGTTGTACATTACTGCTGCCACGCTGGCCGCACCGGCACCTTCGGCTACCATCTTCTCACTCTCTATGAGTTTCAGGATGGCTGCACAGATCTCATCCTCGCTCACGGTTACGATTTCGTCAACATAGTTGGAGCAGGTTTCAAAAGTAATCTTGCCCGGTTCCTTTACGGCAATACCATCAGCTACGGTTGCTACAGAAGGTAACTTCTCCTGTTTGTGATCGTGCAGACTCTGTACCATACTTGCTGCTCCTTCAGCCTGAACACCATATACCTTTACATGCGGATTCAACGATTTGATGGCGAAAGCCACACCCGAAATCAGACCGCCGCCGCCAACAGGCACTACTACAGCCTCTACATCAGGCAGCTGGTCGATAATTTCCAATCCGATAGTGCCCTGCCCGGCGATGACATTCTCATCATCGAAAGGATGAACGAAGGTGTAGCCATGCTCATCTTTCAGTTCCAGCGCCTTCTGGTAGGCATCATCGTAAACGCCAGGTACCAGACAGACTTCAGCACCCAGTCGCTTGGTTGCTTCTACCTTGGAGATAGGAGCACCTTCAGGCAGACAGATGAGGCTCTTGACGCCCATGGCTGTAGCTCCCAGCGCTACACCCTGTGCATGGTTGCCCGCAGAACAGGCTATCACACCCTTCGCCTTTTCTTCATCGGTGAGTTGTGAAATCTTATAGTAAGCACCACGAATCTTGAACGAACCGGTCTTCTGCAGGCACTCTGGTTTCAAATAAACATCACTCTCTGGGTTGATTCTTGGCGTGTGAACCAACTCAGTCTTTCTTATTACCTTGCTCAGCACGAAGCGAGCCTTATAGAAATTGTCAAGTTGTAACATAACTGCTGATATGTGTATAGTTTATTTCGTGCAAAGTTACTATTATTTGAAGAAAATACAAAATAATTCGATTTAATTTTTGTTTATTCGATAACATTGCTTAACTTTGCGGCATAAAAACATAGTAACAAATAAACTAATTACTTTTATCTGGAAATGAAGAAAAATGTTTTAGCAGTAGCGCTGGCATTGATGGCGAGCATCGGTGCATACGCAGAGAAGAATACTGTCAGTTCTCCTGATGGTAAGTTGAATGTCGTGGTAGAAGACCGCGATGGTAAACTCTATTATTCCATCGACTATGCAGGCAAGCGGATGATGGAGGAATCACAGCTCGGACTCCTTGCCAATGTAGGCGATTTCAGTCAGGACTTGACCTATCAGGGCAAGAATGAGATAAAGGTGGAGAAGAGCTATGACCTCCGCACCGCCAAGTTTTCGCATGTAGATTATCATGCCAACCAACTCAACGTGACATACATCAACGGCAAGAAGCAGCCAATGACGGTTACCTTCAATGTAAGCAACAATGATGTGGCTTTCCGTTATACTTTTGATCAACTGAAGGCTCAGCATCTCATCGTAAACGAGGAGAAGACTGCCTTCAATCTGCCGAAGGTAACCACCACTTACCTCTGTCCACAGTCGGATCCGCTCATCGGTTTTGCCCGAACCAAACCAAGTTATGAAGAAGATTATAAGGTGGATCAGCCTCTTACAGCCAAGTCGGGTTATGGTCATGGCTATACTTTCCCATGCCTCTTCAAGGTAGGCGGCGATGGCTGGGTATTGGTCAGCGAGACCGGTACTCACGGCAACTATCCGGGTTGTCACATCAGCGATTACGATGCTGCTAAGGGTTATCAGATCGCCTTCCCTATGGAGAAGGAGGCAGATGGCATCGGTTCTACATCGGGCACTTTCATCCTTCCGGGTTCCACTCCTTGGCGTACCATTACCGTGGGTTCTGATTTGAAGCCTCTGGTAGAGACCACCATTCCATACGATGTAGTAGAGCCAAGATTCGAGGCTTCCCAGAAATACGGAACAGGCAAGTATGCCTGGAGCTGGCTCATCTGGCAGGATGAATCCTGCAACTATAACGACCAGAAGCAGTTCATCGACCTGGCTGCTACCATGGGATATGAATATGTGCTGGTTGATGCGCTCTGGGATACCCAGATTGGTAGAGACAAGATAGCAGAGTTGAGCAAGTATGCGCAGAGCAAGAATGTGAGTCTGATGCTCTGGTATAATTCCAATGGTGTGGCAAACGATGCACCTCAGGGACCTCGTGGCATCATGGATAACATCGTGGCCCGCAAGAAGGAGATGGCCTGGATGAAGAGTATCGGCATCAAGGGCATCAAGGTAGATTTCTTCGGTGGCGACAAGCAGCATACCATGCAGCAGTATGAAGACATCCTGAGCGATGCCAACGATTATGGCATTCAGGTTATCTTCCATGGCTGCACCCTGCCAAGAGGTTGGGAGCGCATGTATCCTAACTATGTATCGAGCGAGGCTGTACTGGCTTCGGAGAATGTATTCTTCTCTGATTATCATGCCAAGCAGGAGGGCTTTGAACTGACCATGCATCCATTCTGCCGCAACGCCGTGGCTGCGATGGATTGGGGTGGTACCATCATGAACAAGTATCTCTCTAAGGATAACAAGAGTCGTCATCGCCGTTATACTACAGATGTTTTCGAGATGGCTTCGGCTATCATGAACCAGGCAGCTATCCAATGTATCGCCATCTATCCGAATAATCTCTCAGAGCTTCCTCAGCACGAGATTGATTTCCTCAAGAGTGTTCCTACAACCTGGGATGAGACCAAGTTCATCGCCGGTTATCCTGGAAAATATGCCGTTGTTGCCCGTCGCCATGGTGATAAATGGTATGTGGCTGGTTTGAACGGCACCGACCAGGTGATGAAACTCACCCTGAATCTGCCAATGCTTGCCGGCAAGAGCGTTACCTATTATCATGAAACAGCCAGCAAGGACAAGAAGGCTCTCTGGCCTGTTTCTCAGATGAAGACCGTAAAGGTGGATAAGAAGGGAAACCTGAAGGTAGTCATGCAGCCTAAGGGTGGACTGATTGTTGAAAAGTAAAAAGGTAAAAAAGTAAAAAGGTAAAAAAAACTAGGGAGATTATACCCCGCTAGGCTTTTTTACCTTTTTACCTTTTTACTTTTAAAAATCCTTTTTACAGAAATGTTCCAAAGCAGCAGCTATGCCATCTTCTTCATTGGAAAGCGTGATGTAGTCGGCTTCGGCCCTGACCTCTGGTGCTGCATTCTGCATGGCTACACCCATGCCTGCCAGTTTCAGCATGCTCAGGTCGTTGTAGCCATCTCCGAAAGCAATCATATCGGCTGGGGTGAGATTGATTTTCGCCAGAAGGCGGAGCAGGGACTTAGCCTTGTCGATGCCTTTGGGAACCAGTTCCAGGAAGAATGGGGCTGAACGGAAGATGTCCATCCTGTCGCCCAGAATCTCGGAAAGCTCGTTTTCTGCCTTGAGCATATCTGCCGGGTCGCCTGTCATGAGGAGCTTGGTAGGGTGAGGCTCCAGGGCTTCGAACAGGTTTTCTACCTTTCGGATGTTCATCTTGTTGATACGCGATTCTTCCTTCACATACTGGTCGTCGGGCATCTCGGTGATAATCTCGTTGCCGGCATATCCCAGCAGGGCATGGTTCTTCTCCTTCGCGTACCTATATAATATAGGTATCACCTCATCAGGCAGGAACTGGGCGAAGAGTTTTTCGCCAGTCTTGGCATTCACGATGTTGCCGCCATTATAAGATAGGATGTATCCGCCTCGTTTATCCAGTTCCAGACATTCTGCCACCGGTTCGATGCCGTAGGTCGGTCTGCCTGAAGCAAGGATGATAACAACACCCTCGGCTTCTGCCTGGAGCAGCGCTTCGCGGGTTTTCGGGGTAACCACCTTGTCGTGGTTGGTCAGGGTGCCATCCAGATCAAGGGCGATGGCACGGTATGGAAGATGATTCATATTTGATATATTATTGTATTTCTAATTTGACTGCAAAGGTAAGATAAAAAAATGATTGTAACAAAAAAAAGCGTTAAATATGATATAAATATAGGTGTTTGACTGATAATTACCTGCTTTTTATTGTTTATTATACACTATAGTCGGAAAGTTTTCTTATCTTTGCAACCGAAATAACAAACAATAATATAAAATTAATAAAACCTATTTGAAAATGAAGAGATTAATTTCAGCAGTATTGCTTTCGGCAGCCGTAGTTGTGCCAACTATGGCGAAGAATGCAAAGACATTGGGCAATGGTTATCCATTTACTCAAGTACCATTCACCAGTGTGAAAATTTCACAGAATACTTTCTGGGGTGCCCGCTTGAAGGCAGCCCGAGAAGTAACCGTGCCATTGGCTTTCAGCAAGTGTGAGAGCGAGCACCGTTACAAGAATTTCGATATGGCTGCCTATACCCTGCAGCATCCTAACCACCCGGGCTTGGATACCAAGGAGTGGGATGTGAGCAAGTTCATGGGATTCTCTTTCGATGATACCGATGTTTATAAGACCATCGAAGGTGCCAGCTACATCCTACAGACTTATCCGAACAAGAAGTTGAAGGCTTACATCGACAGCGTGCTCAATGTGGTAGCTGCGGCACAGGAGCCGGATGGCTATCTCTATACCGCCCGTACCATCAATCCAAAGCATCCACACCAGTGGTCGGGAAATAAGCGTTGGATCAAGGACGAGGAGGCGAGCCACGAGCTTTACAACCTCGGTCACATGGTAGATGCAGCCTGCGCTCACTATCAGGCTACCGGAAGCACCAAGTTCCTGAATATCGCCAAGCGTTATGCTGATTGCGTGGTAAAGGAGGTGGGACCTAAACCTGGACAGGCTACCATCGTTCCGGGACATCAGATTGCAGAGATGGCTTTGGCTCGTCTCTATACCCTGACCGGTGAGAAGAAGTATCTGGATGAGGCTAAGTATCTGCTCGACTATCGTGGCAAGACTCATATCCGCAACCCATATTCTCAGAGCCAGGCTCCTATCCTGGAGCAGAAAGAGGCGGTAGGTCATGCTGTTCGTGCCGGCTATATGTATGCTGGTATTGCCGATGTGGCTGCCCTGACCAAGGATTCTGCCTATATGAAGGTCATCGACCGTATTTTCGAAAACATCGTTGGCAAGAAGTACTATCTTACGGGTGGTGTAGGTGCCCGTCATGCAGGTGAAGCTTTCGGCGAGAACTATGAGTTGCCAAACATGACTGCCTATAATGAAACCTGTGCAGCCATCTCTATGGTTTACCTCTTCGAGCGCATGTTCCTCCTTCACGGCGAGAGTAAGTATATCGACTGCATGGAGCGTACCTTATATAATGGTGTCATCTCGGGTATGAGCATGGATGGTGGCAGATTCTTCTATCCAAACCCATTGTCTAGCGATGGCAAGTATGCCTTCAATGCCGATGGCAACACCACCCGCCAGCCTTGGTTCGGATGTGCCTGCTGCCCAAGTAACCTGAGCCGCTTCATCCCTTCTGTGCCGGGTTATCTCTATGGTGTGAAGGATAACAACATCTATGTAAACCTCTTTGCCGGTAATACATCTACCATCAAGGTGAATGGCAAGGATGTGGTTCTGGAGGAGACTACCGAATATCCTTGGAACGGCGACATCAAGATTGCTGTGAAGAAGAGTGGCGTAAAGAAAGCCAACCTCCTGGTCCGTATTCCTGGATGGGTTCGCAACCAGGTGGTGCCTAGCGATCTTTACAAGTATAGCGATGCCGAGAAGCCTGCTTATAGCGTAACCGTAAACGGCAAGGCTGTAGAGGCTGATCTCGATGCTAACAAGGGTTATCTCCCTGTCAAGAACATCAAGAAGGGCGATGTAATCCGCATCCATTTTGATATGCCGGTTCGTACTGTTATTGCTAATGGCAAGGTAGCAGATGATAAGGGTAAGGTTGCCGTAGAGCGTGGACCATTGGTATATTGCGCTGAGGCTGTGGATAATCAGAACGAGCCAGTGCTCCGTGCCGTCATGGCCAAGAAGCCTGCCTTCTCGCTGGTAGATAACTACAGCATTGAGAATACAGAGACCAAGGGTGCTCCAGCCTTCTCTGTCAAGGCCATCAAGGTTGATGCCCAGATTCTGGAAGAGGGTGCCAATGGCGTATCTGTCAAGAACGATGTGTTGACTCTGATTCCTTACTATGCCTGGAATCATCGTGGAGCCAATCAGATGAACGTCTGGTTCTATCAGAATTTAAGTGTGTTGGATAAATAATTTATGATTAGAAATTGATATTCATCTGCTGTCTGAACGATAATTATCCGATGGCGAAAGTGAGTATCGGTTCGTAAATACTAAGTAAATTCTGCTCGAAATGGTATTTTTACTCCATTTCGAGCAAAATAGCGTGTATTAATGCAAGTATTTACGATGATAGATGCAAGTACTTGCGATGATTGATGCAAGAACCGGAAATAGCCAACTGGCAAAATATAAACAGCCAACTGGCAAACTGCAAACAGCCGACTAGCGCAAGAGTCGCTAGTCGGCTGTTTTACTGGAACAGTTATCAAAACCTCCTTTATTTTGTTTTCGTATAGGCTTCCTGTCAAATACTCTTCACTCTTCACCAAAAGCCCCGAATCCCCTGTGTTTATCGGCCGAAAGGTGAAGAGTGAAGAGTATTTTGATGATAGCTTCGTTTATTTCTTAAACTGTCTTTGGTTTCGCCTTCCAGACGATGCAAGTCATTAAGACAGACATTAGGGCTGCGCCAATCCAGAAATAATTGATGTAGGTAAAGTCGTAAGTTTCTACGCCATTTACCAGATGCTTGTTGCCCTCGATGAGCAGACCGCTCATGATGTCCTGGATGCCGGCACCTACATAACTCGCTACGCCGACAACGCCAAGAGCAGCACCCGATGCATTCTTAGGCGCAATATCTACCGCCATCAAACCACCGAGGAAGCAAAGCAACACGCCGATGCTCAAACCGAACAGTACCATCGCCGTAGCATCAACCCAGAGATGATGGCCCGGAATCAGCAGGAACAGACAGAGTGCCAACGCATTCAGTAAGCCGAAGATAACGGCTGGCAAATAACGGTTGCCCTTGAAAATCTTATCAGATACCAGTCCGGATGATACGGTTCCCACAATACCCAGGATAGAGTTGATAGAGATGATGAAGCTGGCATCAATCGTAGTATATCCCTTCTCGTTCTCAAGATAGAAGATACCCCAGCTGTTAACAGCATAGCGGCTGATATACATGAAAGCACTACTCAAGGCCAGAATCCAGATGAGCGGATTCTTCAAAACCGCACTCTGTGCCTTATTGTAAGATTCCGTATCCTGCTTCTTTTCCTCTACCTTGATACCCGGCAGGGTAACACCCTTGCTGGCAGGCGTATCGTGGAAGAAAGTAAGGAGCAGGACAACGCCCGCCAAACCTACTATCGCAGCTCCGATAAAACCATATTGCCATCCGAAGGCGCTCACGATGGAAGCCACAAAGATGAAGGTCATCGCCTCACCAATATTATGGCTCGCACTCCAGAATCCGTAGAACGTTCCTCGGTTCTTATCGTTAAACCAGCGGGAGAGACCTACCACGCAGGAGGCAGCTCCCATCGACTGGAACCATCCGCTCAATCCCCACAAAACTGCGAAGAGGATGAAGGAATTGGTAAAGCCCAAAGCCAGATTCACCAAGGCTGTAACGAGCAGACCGGTAGACATCAGTCGCTTGATGTTGCTTCGGTCAGCAAGGAAACCGTTGGTAAACTTACCGATAGCGTAAGTGAAGAACAAGACAGAGCCGATGATACCGAGCTCAGTTTCAGAGAATACGCCATTATCTACAATCGGTTTTTTGATTACGTTCAGGCTGAGTCGGCACACATAATATGTACCATATCCTATGGTAGCAGAAAGGAAAGTAGCCCATTGCAGACGTTTCAGTTTTCTTTCGTTTTCCTCAGGTGTAGAGGCTTTAGCCGGAATCGGTTCCGAAACCTTATAGAAGTCTATTATTTTCTTAAACATATAATCCTTAGTTGTTATTTATGAAGTTTGTGTTCTCGTACATAATTTAAGGAGATGTTTATTGAGTGTTGTGCATGACTTACCACCGTAAGCATGCACAACGATTCTTAAAACCAACAACCTTCTTAAATATTAATATATAGCGAAACCTATTGAATTTTATTTATGAAGTTTCTTGGCTCTCAAGTAATCAAGAAGCAAAGCAGGACGGTCTGTCTGGATAATCTTGGTACCCTGACCAACAATCCATCCCCAGCTCTCTTCTGGCTGTTTGAGTTCTACGGCGCGATCATCATCATGTCCACCGCAAAGCTCTGGCCAAAGCGTGTTGATGAAAACTCTTGCTCCACTATCACGTACTTTCTTAATCAGGCGGCGAGTGTTGGCATCATCTGTCTTGAATACCAATTCGTAAGCCTTTGGTTTCATGTTCTTGATGTAACCGTCGATTACCTCTTCTGCACCAGGCTTGCCGAGGTTAACTACAGGCATGAAAATCATCTTGTCGAGAACATCACCATGCTCAGCCTTTACCACCTCGTAAGGAAGTTCAGCCTTGATGATGCATTGGTCAACTGTACCAGTCTCCTTCAAAACCTTCATGGCATCGTCGAAGTAGTCGTAGCCCTTGTCAACATTCACCATGATTTTGCCTTTGCAGAGTTCCATTACCTCACGGAATGTTGGAATCTGATGGCGGGTCTTGCAGCCTACACCATTCTTCAGACGGAGCATCTTCAAAGAATCAAGAGTATAATTCTCTGGGAATCCCTTACCATTCATGGTTCGGTCAATCTTCTTGTCGTGCATCAGAACCAGAACGCCATCCTTTGTCTTCTTCAAGTCCAACTCAACCATATCAACACCCATGTCGATACAGTTCTGGAATGCCTGAATAGAGTTTTCCGGAGCATTACGCCAGTCTCCACGATGAGAAACGACCATAACATTTTCTTTTGCTGGCTTGTTGAAATTCTTAAGAATCTCTTTCAGATTGCTTTGTGCAAAGCTCACCGAAGTGAGCATGCACAACAAGGATAAAATATAAATCTTCTTCATTTTAATTCAATTTACCGTCTTTCCAAACTAACTTTTCTCCCCAGAAAGGAACAACAGAGTTCTCGCAGTTAAGCTTGCTGGCTCTTTCTAAGGCAGAATTCAAACTCCATCTAGATTCTTCCTCGCTTTCGTGAGAAAGTTCCAGAATGTGTGAGAGCAATACATAGTCAGGTTTTGTCTGACCGGCACTAGTACCGATAATGTTGTTCTCGGTAAGCGCATTAGGTGCGTAGCGAGGAATCAAAACATTAACGTGTGGCAGAATGTTGGTATACTGAGCAGCCTTGAAGTTTGAGTCGCCAGTATGGAGCATTGTGAAGTTGCCACTATCATCGCCACATTCAAAAGTAAATACAGAAACGAAGTTTGATAAGCCAGAGTTGTTATGGTCTGTAATGGACACATGAATCTTGATGTTATTAAACTGGTAATCGGTATTTACCTTGGAAGTATAGCCACCCTTTATCCAGTTAGAATAAACAGGCTTTCCTGCATTCAGCATCGCGTTGATGAGAGCTGTGTTGTAGTGATCTTGGTGTTTGTGAGTAACACAGAGGAAATCCAGGTAAGGCTCCAGTTTCTCTGCCCAACGATGGTTGATGTCAATACCAAAGCAAGTGGTAGGAGTCTTTACGATGTAACCCATATTGTAGAGCTGCCAGATACATGTAGTACCATTCTCAACGGTAGTCGTCTTGATGGCATTAATCACATGATCCAGAGACAAACGGTAGAACGCCAGCATAGGGTCGTACTTTTCTCTCATTTCAGCAGACTGGTCCAAAGAAGCAATATAGCTTTCAAAGAAATCAGAAGTGCAGTCGTCTGCCATCTTCTGTATCTTCTTTAGAACTTCAGATCTTTCCGCATTGAGAGGTTGCTGCTGTAATGGAGTAGTAGCCCACAAAGTTTCAGCTACCTCTTTTGCAGTCTTCATGTCGGTAGTTTCACCTATTTCGACAGGCTGCGCATAAGTCATTCCATCTTCGTCACTTCCACAAGAGCAGAGGGCGCAAGCGAATAATGCGATGAATAAATATATCTTTTTCATACTGATTCAAATATTAATATTGGTTTGTACCATGAATATTACCACCTCTGCAGCTCCATGTAGATTTCTCTGGGCCGGCAAAGATCTTAATAGCAGCAACATTACCGCCGATATAAGAAACATAGAGCATCTGGTTCTCGCCGATAGTCATACCAGACATAATCTTGGCATTATTATCTGTACCTTCTGAGTCCATGTGCCAAAGTTCCTCGCCATTTGCGCTGTTTACTGCGTAGATGCGACCGGCGCCGCTACCGAAATAAACAGTTCCCTTATCGTCGAGAACAGGGAAGCAATAAGTAGGAGCTGCATCAATAGTAAACTTCCACTTCAACTGTCCAGCCTTATCTACAGAGTAAAGAGCCTTGTCACCCTTGTCTGTAAAGTAGATATTGCCGCTCTTGTCAACAATAGGAGCATAGATATCACCCGCAGCTTCAACGTTCCACTTGGTAGAACCATCTGCTGTGTTCAAAGCCAGCAAACCTGCACCACCAATCTGGGCAGCATAAAGAGTTTCGTCATCTAAAGCGAAAGAACCGATTTCAGTTACCTTACCGGCTACCTTCCAAAGTTGAGTGCCATCGGCCTTGAAACCATAAATAGTAGTACGTGTACCTACATAGATATTGCCTGTCTTGTCTATAGCTACAGCTCCAGCCTTGTTCTTTGTACCAGCCAGTTTAACAGACCAGTTCTTAACACCAGTAGCTGTATTGATAGAATGGAGAACGTTGTCGCCATCAAGGATATAAACTGTCTGTCCGTCAGCAGTTACAGCAGGGAAACAGTCCAGATTCTTGTTGGCAGCTCCTGTAGCGTATGTCCACTTCTGTGTTCCATCGCTATTGATAGCATACAAGGTTGCGTTGCGAGCACCCTGATACAAAGTACCGTCTTTGCCTACTGCTACACCACCACCATAAGTAGTCTTAGGAATGGCAGCGGTCCATTTCACAGTACCTGTCATTGCATCAAAAGCAGTAACATCACCCGTAGCACCTGCAGAAGGCAAGTAGAATGTATTTCCGTCTGAAGAGAATACTGCATTTGCAGTCTTCACCATACCACCGTTAGGCATATCTGTAGACCAAACCTTAAAAGGCTCTGTATCAGAAACAGGTCTTGCCTTTGTTGTAGAAATCATAGAACGCTGGTTGCCATAGATGGCCTGGATGGTAATGGTATAAGTAACCTTGTTAACCAAACCTGTTATAGTATATGAGGTAGTCTTTGCGTCCAACTCTGCAGAACCACCTTCGTATGTAGCAACTTCCGGTGTCCAATTGACCAAATAACCTGTTGGGTTGGCTCCCTGCATAGGAGCCCATTCCAACAATACCTTCTCATCTTGTGCCGTAGCGTTCAAAGTACCTACCTGGCAAATGTCCCAACTTGCTTTTGGAAGATCATCGCTACAAGAACCGAGAATAAAAACTGTCACTAAAGACAGCAAATATATAATCTTTTTCATGTCTTAACCGTTTATTAATTGTTGTCATATCCAGGGTTCTGCCAGAGGATAGACTTGTCGCCTACCTTTTCAATCTCCTGCTGAGGAATAGGGAAGAGTAATTGATAATCCTTGATTTCAACACCATTCTCTGCCATCACGCTCTTTGCAAATCCCATTCTTACCAAGTCGAACCAGCGCTGCCCCTCATAAGGGAATTCTCTCTGGCGTTCAACCAAGATGCCCTTGCGGAACTTCTCCTGTGTAGGCAACTGTTTTGCTGTCAGATTAGAAATGCCAGCTCTCTGTCTTACGGCGTTGAGATACTTCAGGGCAAGTGAACCCTCAGATGCATCATACTGAATCTCGTTGAGCGCTTCTGCATACATCAGAAGAACATCTGCGTAGCGAAGAAGGATCTGATCATTACCTACAGTCTTGAAGGTAGGGCTCTTTGTATCATAGAATTTGTTCATCAAACGAACGTTTTTCTCAACCTGTACGTATGTTATGAGGTCTTTGCGAGCATCACCTGTAGGGAATGTGTTGAGCAGAGAACTTGTCTGGTTGGTATCATCAGATGCGTTGGTGAGATTGTACCAGTAACTATGTCCCTCTCCCTCTATTTCCTTGTTGAAATGTACGGCGAAGATAATCTCATTATTATTCTTGTTATCCACATTGAAGACTTGGGCGATAGGGCTTACCAGCTGATATTTTCCGATTAACTGAGAAAGGATGTCTTTAGCCTCAGTCCATTTGTGGAAAGTAAGATATACCTTACCGAGCAAAGCCTTGGCAGCACCAGAGGTTGCTCTACCCATATCTGCAGAAGAGTAAGTTTCTGGAAGATAGTTGTTGTCAACAATCTCCTTCAAATCTCCGGCAATCAAATCGAACATCTGCTCATCAGAATATCTCGCAACTTTCAGAGCCTCCGTAGCACTTACTACATGCTTGGTAGCAGGAACGCCACCCCAAATGCGGTACATGTTAAAATAGTTCAAAGCTCTGATAAACATCGCTTCGCCCTTGTACTGCTTCTTCAGGTTTTCTGCAAAGTTTGCACCATCAATCTGGTCGAGCAAGAGATTGCAACGATAAACGTTGTTGTTGAAGTTCGCCCAGTAAGAACTGAGGATTCCATTAGATGGTTTCTCTGTGAAATGGTCGATATCGTAACGGTCCTGGGTACCTGCTGTTGGGGCGCCCAAAGAAAGATTGTCACTACGATACTCGCAGCATTCTGTATAGAAATTCACCTGTGACTGCAATTTTGCGTAGCAGCCGATAATTGCTACATTATAATCGCTCGCAGTCTTATATACTTTGTCAATGGTTACGCTGCTTGCTGGCTCCAAATCGAAGAAGCTGTCTCCGCAAGAGGTCATGAGCAGGGTTGCCAATGATGCTAATACTAATATCTTTTTCATGTTACTATATTCTTTATAATGTGAGATTCAAACCAAACATATATGTTCTTGCCAAAGGATAAGTACCATAGTCCTCACCTGGAGTCAGGTTCTTGGAAGGACGGGCATTTACCTCTGGGTTGTAGCCGCTGTAGTTGGTAATAGTGAAGAGGTTCTGTCCTGAAACATAAACTCTCATCTTCTCAACCTTAAACTTCTGAGTAAGTGCACGAGGCAAAGTATAACCTAATGACAGGTTCTGGAGACGGAGGTATGAACCGCTCTCCAAGTGCCAGGTAGAAGTACGGCTGTTGTAACCAGTCTGCTTACGGTTTGCCTTATTTACCGAACCGCTGCCTGGATTCTCAGGACTCTTCCAACGGTCGAGAGCAATCTTGGTACCATTGGTGTTACCCTCCATATTGTCGAGGTAGCGCTTGTTCAAGTTCAGAATCTTGTTGCCATATACACCCTGGAAGTTGAAGTCCATGTCGAAACCTGCATACCAGAGCTTACCGCCGAAGCCGTATGTGAACTTAGGCATGTAGTTGCCGCAGATTGTACGGTCTTTATCCAAATCCAACTTGCCGTCTCCGTCAACATCAACGAATCTGAAGTCACCTACTTCTGTATTGTCGAAGTGAGGATACTTTTTTAAGTCTTCTTCTGTAGCAAAGATGCCGTCCTGTACCAAGAGGTAATAGTTACCGATAGGCTTTCCTACCTCTGTAATATAATAAGCATGAGCAACACTACCAGAAGAAATAATAGGTGCATTACCTGGACCTAACTCTTTTACCTCATTGGTGTTCTTGGCATAGTTGGCATTAAATGAATAGCCGAAGCCATTAGCAAATGTATGCTGTGATGTCAAAGCCAATTCCCAACCGCGGTTGTTTACCTTACCCAGATTCTGAAGTGAGGTGCTGTAACCTGTCAACAGAGGTACTGGTACATAAAGCAACATGTTTGAAGTGTTGGTATTGTAATAGTCTACAGAGAATCCGATGTAGCCGTCAAACATCTGAAGGTCGATACCGGCGTTGATCATCTGGTTCTTCTCCCAGCTCAAATCATCACGCTTGATATTATCTGGCTTATAACCATACTGCAAGAAACCACCATTAGTACCTAAGATATAGTTATCAGTTGACATGGTTGCAAGATGGTCGTAGTTACCAATCTCAAAGTTACCGGTTACACCATAGCTGGCACGAATCTTCATATCATTAACGAAAGACAACTCCTTTACGTTCTTGAAGAACTTTTCGTCGCTGATACGCCAAGCTGCTGAGGCTGATGGGAAATAACCCCAACGGTTGTTCTTACCGAAACGTGAAGATCCATCAGTACGGATGGCTGCAGAAAGCATGTAGCGTCCCTCGTAGTTGTACTGAACACGAGCCAGGTAAGAAGCAATAGACCATTGTGTCTTGTCAGAACCACCCTTGGTTACAGTACCGCCATTTACGGTCTGGATGTAATCATTAGGGTAATCGGTTGCTGTTACGTTGTCGGTCTTCTTGGTTTCTTTCTGAGCAGACTGTACAAGAATGGCTGTAATATTGTGCTTCTTGTTGATAGTTGTTGTGTAAGTTAACTGGTTTTCTACCAACCAGTTGAAGAAGAAACTGGATGAACTGTAACCTGTTGGGTTTGAAGGAGAATCATAGTAATCCTTTCCCTTCAAAGGCAAACCTGACTGGCGATATTTATCATTATGAGCACCATAATAGTCACCACCCAAAGACAATTTATAGGAAAGTCCCTTCATCAGTTCCAATTCAGCATAAGCCTTACCGGTAATAGACATGCGGTCGGTAACATTAGACTGCAAGCGAGCCATCGCAACAGGGTTCATCACCTCGTTGTGCTCATAGTCTGTACCAATTCGCCAATATCCATTACCCTGGAAATTATATGAACCGTCTGCGTTGTATACAGGGAAGGTTGGAGGCATCATCAAAGCAGACTGAACGATACCACCTGCACCAGATGCATCTACTGAATTAGAAACAGAATAAGAAGGAGCGAAGTTAACACCGAACTTCAAGCGCTTGTGCTGACCTGAGAGATTCATGCGGGCACCAAACTTCTCGAAGTCAGAACCGATAATGGTACCTTCCTTCTTCATATAGTTGCCTGATACGAAATAGTTGACGCTGTTAGACTTACCAGAAAGTGAAATGTTGTGTCCGGTTGTCATCGCTGTGCGGAAGATAGCATCCTGCCAGTCTGTATCTGTCAAGCCCTTAACACCCTCCAGATATGGGAACAAATCGGTTGCAATCTGCATGTAACCTTTAGGGCGTACGCTGTTAGGGTCACTTGCAGATGCACCAGGAACTTTAGAAAGATATGCGTTGTTACGTGCATCCTTTACGAATTCTGCATATTCGTAAGCGTTCATCATATCGAGTTTCTTTGATACGTTCTGTACACCTACGTAACCATCGTAAGAAACAGAGAGCTTGTCAGAGGTTCCCTTCTTGGTTGTAACGAGAACTACACCATTAGAACCGCGGCTACCATAGATAGCTGCTGCAGAAGCATCCTTCAAAACTTCAACAGACTCAATATCGTTGGTGTTCAGGTTGGCAAAACCACGCTCCATAGGAACACCATCTACTACATAGAGAGGGTCGCTACCGGCGTTGACGGTACTTACACCACGAACGCGAATGCTTACGCTACCCTCTGGGTCTCCGCTAGGTACTGTTACCTGTACACCAGGCATCTTACCAGCCAAAGCCTGACGGAAGTCGGTAGAAGGATTGTTGGCAAGAGCCTCTGCCTTGACAGAAGACACAGCAGTAGATACGTCGCGCTTCTTCTGCACGCCATAACCTACAACTACAACTTCTTCCAAGACCTTATTATCATCTGCCAGGTTAACATTGATTACTTCGCGACCATTTACCTTGATGTCCTGGTCCTTGCAGCCAATGTATGATACTGCCAACATTCCGTCTGCAGGAATCTCGATGGTATAGTTGCCGTCAATATCGGTTACAACACCATTGGTGGTGGTACCCTTCTCCATGACGGTAGCGCCGATAACTGGCTCGCCAGTTTCGTCTTTCACTACACCACGTACCTTGATTTTCTTGCCATGAGCCTGAGATTTAGCTTTTTGCTGAGGCTTGATGACGATGTAGTTGCCTTCCATCTCATAGGTAAAATTGGTACCTTTGAGCAATTGGTTCAACATACCAAAGACATCATCACTTTTCTTGGTTAATGTAACCGAACGGTTAGCATTCAACTGTGAGGAGTTGTAGGCAATCTTGTACTTAGATTCCTTTTCAATCTTCTCAAAAGCTGACTTAAGCGTTACCTTGTTTGAGCTGAAACTGACGTTCTGAGCCGAAAGGGTCATCTGGCCTGCTAGGAGCAAACAGAAGCATGACGCAGAGATTCTTTTAAGATTCATACTTTATCTTTTTAAGTTAATAATAATTTGCTTGTTACGTCTTGAAGACAACGGGAAAGAGAGTTACACCCAATTACAAAACTGTTAAAATGAAGTTTTTCTGAAAAAAATATCTTGTGTTCGCAAACACCCTATAAAATTCTTCTTTTGGAAATTATAAATACATAATATGAAGGCTCTAAAATTAGCATTTCTTGCTGCTAATTTAGAGCCTTGATTTTTTTTTAAAAGTAATGCTTTGGGTATGGAAATAGCAGTAATGCTTTTGATAATCAGAACTTACATCGTTCTTTCCTCAGACAGAATTTTTCTCAATTCCCGCTCGTACTGCTCTGCATCCTCAAAGCAGATGGCCTGCATTCCGAAACGCTGGGCGGCTTCTACATTCTCTATTCTGTCGTCAGCAAAAAGGCATTCTTCCGTTTTCAGATTGTATTTCTGGCAGATTCTTTCATAAATAGCTCTGTCGGGTTTGATGATTTTCTCTTCTGAAGAAATCACCTGTCCTTCCAGAAGTTGGAAAATGGGATATTGGGCCATCGTTTCGTGAACCTTGGTGCACCAGTTGGAAAGTCCGTAAAGGTGGTAGCCTTCTGCCTTCAACTGGGTCAGCAAGGTGCGCATACCTTCTTTTTCGCCCCTTACAAAATCGTTAAAGCGCTGGGCTACGGTTGCTATTTCTTCCTTATATTGCGGCATGATCTGCTGCATCTTGCAGAAGGTTTCTTCGAAAGAATCTCCGCGATCCATATTCTCATTCCATTTGCCGTCTATCAGGAGATGATAGAATTCTTCAGCCTGTTCGTGGGTCTTGAATATCTGGTCAAGCGTTTCAAAGTATTCGTAATCTACGAGTACTTTTCCAAAATCAAAAATCAAATTCTTTATCATGATATTTCCAGTTTATGTTATTATTTCTGTTTTCATATCCCGTGCAGAGATACTCTTTTATGAAAAAAGGCGCATCATTTTTACATAATGCGCCTTTTGTTTACCTATTATAATATATGCCTACCTGATGATAACTTCATCTTTCTTCACTTCATATTCCAGACCAGGAATCAGGTTCTTCAGGACAAACATGGCTCCCGAGAGGGTTTCGCCACGGTTGAAATGAACTGTAACCTTCGTCTTCTGGTGAATCTTTGAACGGAAGATGAATTTCACTCCGTATGCATTACCCAGAATCTTACCAGCTTCTGCCAGCGTTACATCGTTCAGGTCAATCTCCTTGTTGCGCCAGCTTGTACCATCTTCTTCGGCCGAAACCTTGCGGAGGTTTACTGCCTTGGTCTTTACATTATATACTAACTGGTCGTTAGGCTTCATGCTGTAAACCTTGTCTTCCTGACCTATGATGCGGAGTTCTATCTTGCCGGTTTTGAGTGTGGCAGATACTTCATCTGTATTTGAATAAGATGAAACCGTAAAAGAGGTGCCCAAGTCGGTAATCTCGAAATGAGGAGTGCTGACGTGGAACGGCTGGGCATCATCATGTCTGATGTCGAAGAATGCCTCTCCCGACAGGAAAACCTTGCGTTCTTCTGCTCCTTTGAAAGAGGAAGGATAGAGGAGTACGGAACTCTGGCTGAGTCTTACTTTCGTTCCGTCTGCCAAGGCGATGACTTTGCTCTCTTCGTTGATGGTATGCTCCTGGAGCATGGTTGCCAGTTTTATATCCTTGAGTTGGTTGTTCATCTGGACGTAGAGCTTGCCGAATACAATCAGCATCAGCAGCGGTACGAAGACGGCAGCCAGTTTGGCAAAGTTGAAGATTCGAAGCGATTTTTTCTTTTCTATTTCTCTTGTTTCTTCTGTTTCGAAGAGGCGGTTGTATGCAGCAGAAATTTCTTCTTCTTCCATATAGGCTGAATCAGCCTTGTCCCATAATTCTCTAAATGCCTCGTTCGCCTCTTTATCGTCTTGTGTATTGGAAATCCTATCTAATACCCTTTCTTTTATTTCATCCGGCACATTGTGCCCGCTATAATAATCTATGATATCCCTTATCTTTGTTGCCATAATAAAAACTTCATTTATTTTTAAGACATGTTTCAATGGTGTTACACCCAATGGCAAGGTAACAAAATCATCAAATATAAGGCTTTTTTAATTTCTTTAAGAGCTAGGTTAAGATGATTTTCTACCGTTTTCTTCTGAATACCCAGGCGCTGGGCTATCTCTTCGTTCTTGAGATGCTGCTCGCGGCTCATGCGATAAATCATCTGGCGTTGTTGCGGCATGCTTTCTACCACCATGTCGATGAGCAGCTGGGTATCCTTTGCCACCACATCGTCATGTGGCGAAGATTCGTTGGCGTATCTGTCTGGCAGACTGTCAATATCTATTGGGATGATGTGCTTGGAGGAAATATAGTTGATGACAGTATATTTTGCCAAAATAAAGAGGTAGGAATCGAAGTCCTGGATATCGGCAAACTTCTCGCGTTTGTTCCATACCTTTAAGAAGATGAGCTGGCTGACGTCATCAGCATCATCTTCGTTTTTCAAGAGCATGGCTACAAAACGGTGTACCTTAGGATAGAACCTGCGGAACATCGTTTCGTATGCTTTCTTGTCTCCTTTCGACATTAATAATATTGTTTCTTTTTCTATTTCCATTCTTACGATTATGTATGTTTAATACGGTAATAGCTGCAAAATTAAACAAAATATCTGAAATTGCAAGCTTTTGCGGGCATTATTTCGGGAAAGGCACATAAAAATGTCCTTTTTATCCCTTTCTTCCGAAATCGGCTGGAATCTCGCCCCATTTCTTCGTTTCCCATTTTATAATAGGTATGTTGATGGGGTGGGTGCGGAGCCAGTTCTCGGCTCGGGCGATGACCTGGTAGAGCTGTTCGGTCTGGGGAGTGCGCTCCAGTTTGGTCTTGCATTGTTTCTTGCTTACCCAGAGCAGGGCATTCACGCTGTCGCTATAAATTATCTTGTCGGTAATGCCCTTCTGCTGCATCAGGGCGAGGGCGTGGACGATGGCGAGAAACTCGCCGATGTTGTTGGTGCCGTGGATAGGACCATAGTGGAAAACCTGGGCACCGGTCTGAAGGTCGATGCATTGGTATTCCATCGGACCGGGATTGCCGGAACAGGCGGCATCCACAGCCCAGGCGTTGGCTATAACTTCGTTGGGTAGAGGCAAAACGGTATCGTTTCTCCATGAAGGAGGATTTACGGGCATTTTATTCATCTTTTTTCTTTTTGGTGGGTTGAGAAACAAAAAGGATTGGCTAAAACTGAAATGAGCATGCGCCTTGGAGTCGAGCTCCAGGGCCATGCTCATTATGTCAAATAGTCAATATTCTTTTATTTTTTAAATTGTAGGTTATTATATCTTATGTATATATTACATTCTTTCCGGAACCTCGATGCCGAGCAGAGACATACCGTTCTTCAAGATCTTAGCCACGTTGGCAGCAAGAACCAGACGGGTAATCTTCTCAGCCTCGCTCTCGGCATTCAGGATGCTGTAGTCGTGATAGAACTGGTTGAACTCCTTGGTCAACTCGTAGCAGTAGTTAGCGATACCACCAGGGTTGTAGTTGTTGCCTGCATCGGCTACAGCTGCAGCAAAGTCGTTCATCTTCTGGATGAGGTCAATCTCCTTCTCGTTGATAGGAGCGTCTGCGCCCAACTCTGCAGGAATCTCGATGCCCTCGGCTGCTGCCTTGCGCATGATGCTGCGGATACGGGCATAGGTATACTGGATGAAAGGACCTGTGTTACCGTTGAAGTCGATACTCTCTTCTGGGTTGAAGAGCATGTTCTTGCGGGCATCTACCTTGAGGATGAAGTACTTCAACGCTCCGAGACCCACGATGCGTGAAATCTCCTGGCGCTCTTCCTCGCTCATGTCCTTGAACTTGCCGAGCTCATCGCTTGTCTGGCGAGCATCCTTAATCATCTCTGCCATCAGGTCATCAGCATCTACTACGGTTCCCTCGCGGCTCTTCATCTTACCGTTAGGCAACTCTACCATACCATAAGAGAAGTGAACCAAGTCCTTACCCCACTTGAAACCGAGACGGTCGAGCAGGATAGAGAGTACCTGGAAGTGGTAGTTCTGCTCGTTACCTACTACATAGATCATCTTGTCGATAGGGAAATCCTTGAAACGGAGGTCGGCAGTACCGATGTCCTGAGTCATATAAACAGAGGTGCCGTCTGAACGGAGCAGGAGCTTCTGGTCGAGGCCCTCGTTGGTGAGGTCAGCCCAAACAGAGTTATCATCCTTGCGGAAGAAGAGACCCTTCTCCAATCCTTCTTCTACCTTCTTCTTACCCTCGAGGTAAGTATTTGACTCATAATATATCTTGTCGAAACTTACACCCATCATCTTGTAAGTCTCATCAAAGCCAGCGTAAACCCAGTTGTTCATCTTCTGCCAGAGTGCACGAACCTCAGGGTCGTTGTTCTCCCACTTTACGAGCATTTCGTGAGCCTCCTTAATCAGCGGAGCCTCTACCTTAGCTTTCTCTGTGGCAGCTTCTTCGTCCATGCCATCCTTCATGTACTGAGCCTTGAGCTCTGCGATTTCCTCACGATAGTGCTTGTCGAAGGCTACATAGTAGTCGCCGATGAGGTGGTCGCCCTTCTTGCCGGAAGTTTCAGGAGTTTCGCCATTGCCCCACTTGAGCCAGGCGAGCATAGACTTGCAGATGTGAATACCACGGTCGTTCACGATGTTTGTCTTGATCACCTTGTTGCCGTTGGCCTCCATAATCTGAGCCAAAGACCAGCCCAGGAGGTTGTTGCGCACGTGACCGAGGTGGAGAGGCTTGTTGGTGTTAGGAGAAGAGTACTCGATCATGACGAGCGGACTGTTCTCAGTAACTGGCTTCTCACCAAACTTAGGGTCAGCGTTGATGGTATTCAAGAGTCCTACCCAAGCGGCAGGAGCGATAGAAAGGTTGAGGAAACCCTTAACCACGTTGAAGTCTGCGATAACGTTAGCGCAGTTTTTCTTCAGGTATTCGCCGATTTCCTGTGCTGTATCCTCAGGCTTTTTCTTCGACATTTTGAGGAATGGGAATACGACGAGGGTAAGGTTACCTTCGAAATTACTCTTGGTCTTCTGCAGGGCTACCATCTTCTCAGGTACGTCCTGACCATAAAGCTCCTTCACCGCAGCGATGACCGAGCTGATGATTTCGTTTTCTATCTTCATTATTTAATATATATTTTTACCGGTAAAATTATCTTTTTAAACTGATTGAAGAGGGATTTGCAAGTTCCCTTTCCGTTTATGCGGCTGCAAATTTACAAATAATAATTGAATTGTGAAAGAAAAATTGCACATTCTTTTGTTTTTTGTCGCATTCTTTAGTTTTTTATTGCTTTTGCAACAGAAATGAAGTATTGCGGGGCTGTTGAAGACTGTCTTTAAAGGAAAGAAAAAACAGGAAGTATAAATGGGAATAGGAGCAAAAACCCCGCAAAAAGGGTCTTTGCTCCTATTCTTATCTGTTGGTAGCTGAATATAACTTCCGTGATTTATCCCTCGAGGATAATTGATGCCACGTCTTCGGGCGAATTCCATAGGATTCCGTCTTGCAACTCGTCGTCGGTAAATCCGTTGAGTGCTTCCTGTGCTTCCCTTGGAGTAATGGCTGGAGTGCCGTCCTCGTTCTTAGCATCGAGTAAAGCCTGCAAGATGGCTGCTCTGTATTCTTCGATTGTCATCATAATTTTTATGTCGTTTCGTTGTTTATTTTATGATGGCAAAGGTAATGTATTTTTTCGGAAATACCAAACTTTTTTGTCATTTTCTTTTAGCGGATATTGAAAAAGTTTTATATATTTATATGCCTTTCTATGATGGTATGGGTATATATATAATAAGGTGAAAACTGCAGCACAAAAGAAGATGTTCCATGGTGCTGACTATGTGTTCATGGCAGACATGTGGAACCCCAAACACTTGAGCGACAGCAGACACTTGTGGGTACCTATTTCTTGGGGAAATGGTGCACCAGTGTTGAAAAAACAATAAAAAATACGGGCGTTCTGCTTGTTTCTAACTTAATTTTCATATATTTGCAGTTGCTTAGCTGAGGCTACCGGCAACATGGAGGCATATAAGATGCTCAAGGATATGCCTATATATAATAAGGTATAGAATAGCCTATATATAATAAGGTGTAATTTCAATCTAATGTATAAATAACTAACAAACATGAAACAGAGACTGTTCGTAACATTGAGTTTGGCAGGATTAGCAATGTCAACCTTTGGTGCAACCAAACCGAAGACTGCCATTAAGTCGTTGAATAAGACGACCATCCAACAGCCAACTTACACAGAATGGCACGACCTTCAGGTGAATGCCATCAATCGTTTTCCGTTGCACACCAATTTCTTCACCTATCCGGCAGATGACTGGGTTTCTGAGAAAGACGGTAAGATCGTGAGCAAGGATATCCTGCACATGAACAAGACGGAGAGCAAGTATTTCCTTTCGCTCGACGGAACCTGGAAGTTCAACTGGGTGGCTAATGCCGACCAGCGTCCAACCGACTTCTACAAGGAAGATCTTGATGATTCCAAATGGAAGACCATGAATCTGCCAGGTATCTGGGAGATGAACGGATTCGGTGATCCGGAATATGTGAACGTAGGCTTCGGCTGGCGTGGACATTTTGACCAGCAGCCACCAGCAGTTCCTACCAAGGACAACCATGTAGGTTCTTACCGCCGTATCATCGACATCCCTGCCAACTGGGATGGCAAGCAGGTTGTAGCTCATTTCGGTAGCGTTACTTCCAACATCTATCTCTATGTAAACGGTAAGTTTGCCGGTTATGCAGAGGATAGCAAGGTAGCTGCCGAGTTTGACATCACTCCTTATCTGAAGAAGGGCAAGAATCTGATTGCCTTCCAGACCTTCCGCTGGTGCGATGGCTCCTGGGATGAGGATCAGGACTTTTGGCGCTTGAGTGGTGTGGCTCGTGAAAGCTATCTCTTTGCCCGCGATGCCCAGTTGCATTTGGAGGATATCCGTGTTACTCCTGACCTTGTAAACAACTACAAGGATGGTGTGCTCAATATCTCTGCCAAGGTAAAGGGAACAGGCAAGCTGAACTTCATCCTCTTCGACAAAGAAGGCAAGCAGGTGACTACAGCTACAGGATTGGCAAAGAATGGAACAGCCAACATTACGATGAACGTAGAGAATCCACACAAGTGGAATGCAGAGACACCTTATTTATATACCCTTCAGGTTTCCCTCTCAAGTGCGCTGAAGAATGGCAACATGAAATCAGCAAGCATGACTCCTGTCAAGGTAGGTTTCCGCAAGGTGGAAATCAAGAACAAGCAGTTCCTTGTCAACGGTCAGCCTGTGCTCATCAAGGGTGCCAACCGTCATGAGATGGACCCTGATGGAGGTTATGTATTGAGCATGGAGCGCATGATTCAGGACATCAAGATTATGAAGCGCCTGAATATCAACGCTGTCCGTACTTGCCACTATCCTGATGATCCACGCTGGTACGAGCTCTGCGATGAGTATGGTATCTATGTGGTAGCTGAGGCTAACCAGGAAAGTCACGGTTTCCAGTATGGCGATGATGCTGCTGCCAAGAAACCGATGTTTGCCAAGCAGATTCTGGAGCGCAACCAGCACAATGTTTCCATGTACTTCAATCATCCTAGTGTCGTAACCTGGAGTTTGGGTAATGAGACTGTGATGGGCGATAACTTCCTGCAGGCTTACAAGTGGATTAAAAGTCAGGACCAGAGCCGTCCGGTTCAGTATGAGCAGGCTCATAGAGGCGAGGGTACCGATATCTTCTGCCCTATGTACTATCCTGTAAGTGCTTGTGAAAAGTATGCTAAGGACCCTGACAGTCCGATGCCGCTCATCCAGTGCGAGTACAACCATACCATGGGTAACTCAGGCGGTAACCTGAAGGATTACTGGGCTCTGATTCGCAAGTATCCTATCCTCCAGGGTGGTTTCGACTGGGATTTCGTTGACCAGGGCTTGCACCGCAAGGTATTGAAGCCGATGACCATCAAGAATCCTGAGAAGATGAGCAATGAAGAGCTCCGCAAAATAGAATATTGCTACGGTGGCGATTATAACAATTACGACCCTAGCGACAACAACTTCAACTGCAATGGTATCATCGGTCCTGACCGTCAGCTCAATCCTCATGCCTACGAGGTAGCCTACCAGTATCAGAACATCTGGGCTAAGATGGTGAATGCAGAGAAGGGTGAAGTAAGTGTATACAATGAGAACTTCTTCCGCAATTTGAGCAACTATGCCTTGGCATGGAGCCTCATTGAGGATGGCGTGGAGACTCAGAACGGTACCATCGCTGATATCGATGTAGCTGCCCAGCAGACCAAGAACTTCACCATCCCTTATGACCTTTCTAAGGTAACGGGCAAGGAGGTGTTCCTCAACATCGATTTCCGTCTGAAGAAGGCTGAACCTCTGATGGAGGCTGGTCAGATTGTGGCTTATGCCCAGCTGGCGGTGAAGGAGAAGAAGTGCTGCGGTCATTGTGCAGAAAACATGGCTAAGGCTCAGGATGGCAAGAAGGTGAAGGCTAAGCTCATCGACAAGAAGGGCGAGCAGGATATCACCGTTACTACTCCTGATCTGACCGTGAAGGTGAACCGTACCACCGGTCTCATCTCTGAATATACCTATCGTGGCAAGTCGCTCCTCGGCGAGGGCGGTACCCTGAAGCCAAACTTCTGGCGTGCTCCTACCGATAATGATTTCGGTGCCGGCCTGCAGAAGAAGTTCCAGGTTTGGAAGAACCCTGTCATGAACCTGAAGGGTGTAGCTGTTGAAAAGGATAAGAAGGCAAACACCATCAGCATCTGTGCAACCTATGAGATGCCAGAGGTGAAGGGCGAGCTGGAAATAGAATATCTCATCATGCCTAACACCGGTGCGATGAAGGTAAGCCAGGAGTTTGATGCTTCTGATGATGCCAAGGTCAGCGATCTGTTCCGTTTCGGTATGCTGATGCAGTTGCCATACGATATGGACAAGAGCCAGTATTACGGCCGTGGTCCTATCGAGAACTATTCTGACCGTGAGGACTGCATGCGCATCGGAATCTACAGCGATGATGCCGACAACCAGTACTTCCCATACATCCGTCCACAGGAGAGTGGAACCAAGGGGGATATGCGCTGGTGGAATCAGACCGATGCTTCCGGCTTCGGATTCAAGGTGAAGAGCTGCAAGCCGTTCTATGCTTCCGCCATCCACTTCGATACAGAAGAACTGGATGATGGTGATGACAAGGATCAGCGCCACAGTTTCAACCTGAAGAAGTCAAGATTCACCAATCTCTTCCTCGATGCAGAGCATTCTGGTGTGGCTGGTGAGAACTCTTGGGGTGCATGGCCTTTGGAGAAGTATCGCCTCCATTATGGCGATAAGAACTTCACTTTCGTGCTCATTCCATTAGATAAATAGTAGAAAAGCAGGGATTTGTACGAAAATCCAATATATTTAAACAGAAAATCCACCTCATTCGGGGTGGATTTTTTTATCTTTGCAGAAGATTTACTGCACCACCTATATTTAATAAGGTGTAAGTACAGACCTAAAAAATAAAAATAACGAACAATATGAGAAAAGCAAAATTTTTCGCAGCAGCATTGCTGGCGATGTCTTCACTCGGAGCTTTCGCACAGCATCAGTTTACTGTTCAGGCTAACAAGCCTGGAGCAGAAATCCAGCCTACCATGTATGGTATCTTCTTCGAGGATATCAACTTCGGTGCCGATGGTGGACTCTATGCAGAGATGGTAGAGAACCGTTCCTTCGAATTCCCACAGCGCCTGATGGGATGGAATACATTCGGAAATGTAACCCTCAGCGACGTAAAACCTGCCTTCGACCGCAATCCTCATTATGTAACACTTGAGAGCGCAGGCGCACGTGAGAAGCAGACTGGTCTTGAGAACCGTGGCTTCTTCGGCATGGGCTTGAAGAAGGATATGAAGTACGATTTCACCGTATATGGCCGTCTTCATCTCATCGATGGCAAGCAGGGCAAGATTCGCGTAGAACTCGTCAATTCAAAGAATGATGTGATTGCCAAGCAGGTCATCAATATCACCAATAATAAATGGCAGAAGCTTACTGCTACCCTTACTTCTCCTCAGACCGATCCTAAGGGTTTGATGCGTGTTTATCTGGAGAAGGGTTCTGAGAGCGTAGATCTCGACCATATCTCTCTCTTTCCTGAGGACAACTGGAATGGTCTCCGTGCCGACCTCGTACAGGATTTGGCTGACTTGAAGCCAGGCATCTTCCGTTTCCCTGGCGGATGTATCGTAGAGGGAACCGACCTCGATACCCGTTATGAGTGGAAGAACTCTGTGGGTGCTCCTGAGAACCGTCCTCTGAACGAGAACCGCTGGAGAGATACCTTCCCTCATCGCCTTTTCCCTAACTACTATCAGTCATTGGGCTTGGGCTTCTATGAGTATTTCCTCCTTTCAGAGAAGATTGGTGCTGAGCCATTGCCTATTCTCTCTGTAGGTCTGGCTTGCCAGTATCAGAACGATAATAAGGATCCTAATGCACATGTAGCAGTCAAGGATCTCCAGAGCTATATCGACGATGCACTCGACCTCATCGAGTTTGCCAATGGTCCTGTTACCTCTAAGTGGGGTAAGCTCCGTGCCGATATGGGTCATCCGGCACCATTCAATCTGAAGCAGATTGGTATCGGTAACGAGCAGTGGGGTCCTATGTATCCTGAGCGTCTGCAGAAGTTCATGGAGCAGATTCATGCCAAGTATCCAAAGATAAAAATCTGCGGTTCATCTGGTCCATCTGCTGATGGAAAGGATTTCGACTACGGTTGGGAGCAGATGCGCAAGTTGGGCGTAGACATGGTGGATGAGCACTACTACAAGAGTCCGGAATGGTTCCGCAGCAATGCCAGCCGTTACGACAAGTACGACCGCAAGGGTCCTAAGGTCTTTGCCGGCGAGTATGCTGCTCATGCCGAGAATGATCCAAACTCTTGGGAGGCAGCCCTTTCTGAGGCAGCTTTCATGACCGGTTTGGAGCGTAATGCCGATGTGGTTTATCAGGCTACCTATGCACCTCTCTTCGCTCATGTAGAGGGATGGCAGTGGCGTCCGGACCTCATCTGGTTCGATAACCTCAGCTCTGTCCGTTCTGCCAACTACTATGTTCAGCAGCTCTACGGCGAGAATAAGGGTACCAATGTGTTGAAACTTACCGAGAACGGTAAGGCTGTAGCAGGCGAGAACGGTCTCTATGCCACCGCTTGCTTCGACAAGGCTACCAAGAGCTACATCGTGAAGATTGCCAATACCTCTAACGAGGCAAAGGAAATCAACGTAACCTTTAATGGTATCAAGAAGTTGAACCCAGGTAAGGTAACCGTTCTCCATGCCGACGATATTCAGGCAGAAAACAAGATAGACAATAAAAATGTGGTTGTTCCTGTAGTATCAGATGCACAGGTTCAGGGCAATGTATTGAACGTGAAGATGAAGCCAAACAGCTTTGTTGTATACCGTTTCTAATTGCCGACCTCCAATCTTCAATAAATCCTTAAGGTACAAATAGATAAGTGGATAATGTGAATCCCTTGCGACTCTAGTGGTTGCAAGGGATTTTTTTTCTCTCCTAATGCCCTTGAAATTACATGGCGACGCAGGAGTTTCTGTGTCAGGACGTAGGAAAGATTACGTCGCCATGTAGGAAAAAGGCACTTTATGTATAAGAAAAGTTTGAATTTTGCATAAAAAATACGCTCAAACGCTAGCAATTTGCTCATTTTTTCGTAACTTTGCACCCGCAAACTTATAATTAATAATAAAAGAAAGAATGGCTAATTTGAGATTTGAGGTTGTAGCCGAGGCCTTTAAGAAAAGACCTGTAGAGGTAGAGGCTCCCAAGGTGCGCCCTTCGGAGTACTTCGCCAAGTATGTATTCAACCGCCAGAAGATGTACAAGTATCTGCCATCTGATGTGTATGAGAAACTCATCGATGTGATAGATAACGGTACTCGTCTGGACCGTTCCATCGCTGATGCCGTGGCTGCCGGCATGAAGCTCTGGGCTGAGGAAAACGGGGTAACACATTATACTCACTGGTTCCAGCCATTGACAGAAGGTACTGCCGAGAAGCATGATGCCTTCGTGGAGCATGACGGAAAGGGTGGTATGATTGAGGAATTCTCTGGCAAATTGCTTGTCCAGCAGGAACCTGATGCCAGCTCATTCCCTAACGGCGGTATCCGCAACACCTTCGAGGCTCGTGGCTATTCTGCATGGGATCCTACATCGCCTGTGTTTATCATTGACGATACCCTCTGTATCCCTACCATCTTTATATCTTATACCGGTGAGGCGCTGGACTACAAGGCTCCATTGCTCCGCTCGCTCCATACCCTGAGCGAGGCGGCTACCGAGGTGTGCCACTACTTCTACCCACAGGTAAAGAAGGTGCAGACCAATCTCGGATGGGAGCAGGAGTACTTCCTGGTAGATGAGAGTCTCTATTCGGCTCGCCCTGACCTGATGCTCACAGGCCGTACCCTGATGGGACACGACTCTGCGAAGAACCAGCAGATGGACGACCATTATTTCGGAACAATCCCTGAGCGTGTGCAGGCTTTCATGAAGGATCTAGAAGTACAGGCGCTCGAACTCGGCATCCCTTGCAAGACCCGTCATAACGAGGTGGCACCAAACCAGTTTGAGCTGGCACCTATCTATGAGGAGTGCAATCTTGCCGTAGACCATAATATGCTCCTGATGAGTCTGATGAAGCGTGTGGCTCACAAGCATGGTTTCCGTGTGCTCCTTCACGAGAAGCCATTCGCTGGTGTCAACGGTTCGGGCAAGCACAACAACTGGAGTCTCTGCACCGATACCGGCGTACTGCTCCATGCAGCAGGCAAGACACCGGAGGACAATCTCCGCTTCGTAGTCTTCATCGTAGAGACCCTGATGGGCGTTTACAAGCACAATGGACTGCTGAAGGCTTCTATCATGAGTGCTACCAATGCCCATCGTTTGGGAGCCAACGAGGCACCACCAGCCATCATCTCTTCATTCCTCGGAAAGCAGCTCACCGACCTGCTCGACCATATCGAGAAGGCAGACAAGGAAGAACTCTTCGCCCTGGCAGGCAAGAAGGGTGTGGAGCTGGATATACCTGAGATTCCGGAGCTGATGATTGATAACACCGACCGCAACCGTACCTCTCCATTCGCCTTCACCGGAAACCGTTTCGAGTTCCGTGCCGTAGGTTCAGAGGCCAACTGTGCGTCATCTCTCATCGTACTGAATGCTGCCGTAGCTGAGGCTCTCGAAGACTTCAAGACTCGTGTAGATGCCTTGATAGCAAAGGGCGAGGACCAGACATCGGCTATTATAGATGTTGTACGCGAGGATATCAAGACCTGCAAGCCTATCCGCTTCGACGGCAACGGCTATTCTTATGAGTGGAAGGAAGAGGCTCAGAAGCGAGGTCTGGACTGCGAGGCATCCTGCCCGGTAGTCTTCGACCGTTATCTGGACAAGGAAAGCATCGAGATGTTTGCCAAGACCAACGTGATGAGCGAGAGCGAGTTGAAGGCGCGCAACGAGGTGAAGTGGGAGACCTATACCAAGAAGATTCAGATTGAGGCTCGTGTGATGGGCGACCTGAGCATGAACCATATCATCCCTGTGGCTACCCACTATCAGAGCCGTCTGGCAAAGAACGTAGAGGGCATGATTCACATCTTTGGTGGCGAGGAAGGTAAGAAGCTGACTGCCCGCAACGTGAAGATTATCCGTGAGATAGCCGAGCGTACCGAGGCAATTGAGCGTGGTGTAGAGGCATTGGTAGATGCCCGCAAGGTAGCCAACAAGATAGAGAGTGAGCGCGAGAAGGCAGTAGCATATCACGACACGGTAGCTCCAAAGATGGAGGAAATCCGTTATCAGATAGACAAGCTCGAGCTTCTCGTAGCCGATGAACTTTGGACATTGCCAAAGTATCGTGAGCTGCTGTTCATCAGATAATATTTTCTGGATAAGGAATTGATATAATAAAAAAGAGTGCATTGCCGTTAACAATGCACTCTTTTTTTGCTTATCCTGAGCAGAAAAGCGCAAACTAAGTTAAATATTTATAAAAGTTTGAGGTTGAAACTCGTAACCTACACATAATCAAATAAAAATGTGTAATTTTGCAGTCCGATTATTTCGGGGATACGCTTAGAGTCCCCAAGATATGGTGTGTTAATAGCATGCCCTGTGGCCGGGGTATGTGGTTAGTGAATCACCTGTCTGAATAGTGAGTAAAAAAAATTAAAAACGTTTTTTAGTAGTAAATTTAAATTTTAAAATGGACACATTAAGTTACAAGACTATTTCCGTAAACAAGGAAACAGCTAAGAAAGAGTGGGTCGTAATCGACGCTACCGACCAGGTTGTAGGTCGCCTCTGCTCTAAGGTTGCTAAATTGCTCCGCGGAAAGTACAAGCCAACTTTCACTCCACACGTAGATTGTGGTGACAACGTAATCATTATCAATGCCGCTAAGGTAGTTTTCACAGGTAAGAAGGAAACAGATAAGGTTTACACTCGTTACACTGGTTATCCAGGTGGTCAGCGCTTCAACACTCCAGCAGAGTTGCGCAAGCGTCCTGATGGAATGGACAAGATCCTCCGTCACGCTATCAAGGGTATGTTGCCAAAGGGCCCTCTCGGTCGTTCTTTGATGGACAACCTCTTCATTTACGATGGCACAGAGCACAAGCACGAGGCACAGCAGCCAAAGGCTATTGATATTAACCAGTATAAATAATTAAGGTAGAATGGAAGTAATTAATGCAATTGGTCGCCGTAAGAGCGCTGTAGCTCGTGTATACCTCACAGAGGGTACCGGTAAGATCACAATCAACAAGAAAGATATTGAGACATATTTCCCATCAGCAATCCTTCGCTATGTAGTAAAGCAGCCATTGCAGTTGCTCGAAGCTGAGGGTAAGTATGATATTAAGGCAAACCTCGACGGTGGTGGTTTCACCGGTCAGAGCCAGGCTCTCCGCCTCGCTATCGCTCGCGCACTCGTTAAGATCGACGCTAACGATAAGAAGGCTTTGAAGGATGCAGGCTTCATGACACGTGACTCACGTGCTGTAGAGCGTAAGAAGCCAGGTCAGCCAAAGGCTCGTCGTCGCTTCCAGTTCAGCAAGCGTTAATCTTATACATATTATATATATACAGATTATATATAGCTGAGCTAAAAAGTTTAGTATCTAAATCGGTGAGATTCCATTAATCGGGGACTACTCATCGACTGATCTAACAATTAGATTCAAAAAGAAAGTAAACAACAATTAAACAAGAAAAGACAATGTCAAGAACAAATTTTGACCAGTTACTTCAGGCAGGTTGCCACTTTGGACACCTCCGTCGCAAGTGGAATCCAGCAATGGCTCCTTACATCTTCATGGAGCGTAACGGTATTCATATTATCGACCTCAATAAGACTGTCGCTAAGATCGACGAGGCTGCTGAGGCTCTCAAGACAATTGCCAAGACAGGTAGAAAGATCCTGTTTGTCGCTACTAAAAAACAAGCTAAGGACGTAGTTGCTGAGAAGGCAGCTTCTATCAATATGCCATACGTAAACGAGCGTTGGGCTGGTGGTATGCTCACCAACTTCCCTACAATCCGTAAGGCAGTTAAGAAAATGACAAACATCGATCGTCTGTTGAACGATGGTACATTCTCTAACCTCTCTAAGCGCGAGTTGCTTCAGGTAAGCCGCCAGCGTGCTAAGTTGGAGAAGAACCTCGGTTCTATCGCAGATATGGCCCGTCTCCCAGTAGCCCTCTTCGTTGTTGACGTAATGAAGGAGCACATCGCTGTTAAGGAGGCTAACCGTCTTGGTATTCCAGTGTTCGGTATCGTAGATACCAACTCTGATCCTAAGAATGTTGATTACGTTATCCCAGCTAACGACGATGCTAAGGATTCTGTAGATGCTATCCTTACTGCAGTTTGCGGTGCTATCGCTGAGGCTCTCGAGGAGCGCAAGGCTGAGAAGGCTGACGACAAGGCTGCTGCTGAGCAGAAGGACCAGCCTAAGAAGAAGGCTGCCCGCAAGGACGAGGCTGAGTAATTAGGCAAAGAAATATATACTGAAGCCATTGATTCTGTTTATGATTCGATGGCTTTAGTAGCTTTTAAGCAAAGATTATTATTAACTTTTTAATATAAAAATATTATTATGGCTGTTTCAATTGAAGATATCAAGAAACTTCGCGCTATGACAGGTGCTGGTCTTGCTGACGTAAAGAAGGCTCTGACAGAGGCTGAAGGTGATTTCGATAAGGCAAAGGAGTTGCTCCGTGAGCGTGGTCTCGCTATCGCTGCTAAGCGTTCTGACCGTGAGACTTCTAACGGTTGCGTTCTCGTTAAGAAGGTTAACGATTTCGCTGCTATCATCGCTCTCAAGTGTGAGACTGACTTCGTTGCCAATGGTGCTGACTTCATCAAGTTGACATCTGACATCCTCGATGCTGCTATCGCTGCCAAGGCTCACACTCTCGATGAGGTGAAGACTTTGAAGGTTGGCGAGTCTGATGCTCAGGCTGCTGTAACACAGCGCTCTGGTATCACAGGCGAGAAGATGGAGCTCGACGGCTACTGTGTTCTCGAGGGTGAGAACATCGAGGTTTACGACCACATGAACAAGCACACTCTGTGTACTATGGTTCAGCTCAACGAGAACAACGAGGAGGCTGGTCACAAGGTTGCTATGCAGGTAGCTGCTATGCGTCCTGTAGCTCTCGACGAGTCTTCTGTTTCTGAGGAGACTAAGAAGACAGAACTCGAGGTAGCTGTGGCTAAGACCAAGGAAGAGCTCGTAGAGAAGGCTGTTAACGCAGCATTGAAGAAGGCTGGCATCAACCCAGCTCACGTTGACTCTGAGGATCACATCGAGAGCAACACCAAGAAGGGTTGGTTGACACCTGAGCAGGCTGAGGAGGCTCGCAACATCAAGAAGACTGTAAGTGAGGAGAAGGCTGCTTCTTTGAACCCAACTATGATCCAGAACATTGCTAATGGTCGTCTGGCTAAGTTCTTCAAGGAGAACTGCCTCGTTGATCAGGAGTTCCAGTTCGGTGATGGCGACAAGCAGACTGTTGCTCAGTACCTCGCTTCTCAGAGCAAGGATCTCAAGATCGTTGCTTACAAGCGCTTCACTCTTGCTGCTGAGTAATCTGCCTGTTGCGGACGAAATGCTTGGCATGGCAAGATTAATTTGACTTATAGTTAAATTAGAATATCAGGGAGTTATGGAGTCAAGGCTTACGCTTTGCTTCTAACTCCCATTTCTTTTTTATTGAACTTTAGCAAGTTCAGAAGTTATAGAAGTTTAAGAAGTTATGAAGATATTTGCCATAGGCATGAACTATGCCGAACACAATAAATCGCTACATGACACGTTATCTAAACCAGAGAGACCTGTCATTTTCACCAAAGCCGACTCGGCGTTGCTGAAGGATGGAAAACCATTCTTCATCCCTGATCATCTGGGGCGTATAGAGTACGAGACAGAGTTGGTGGTTCGCATCTGCAGGTTGGGAAAGACCATCCCGCAGCGCTTCGCCCACAGATATTATGATGCGGTGACGGTAGGAATCGACTTCACAGCCCGTGAGATGCAGAAGAGGCTGCGTGAGGCTGGCCAGCCATGGGAACTTGCCAAGGGCTTCGATGGTTCGGCGGCGATAGGTACATGGATGGATGTGCAGAAGTTTCGCGACATACAGGCCATTCATTTCCATCTCGACATCAATGGCAAGACAGTACAGGAAGGTTGCTCCAGCGATATGTTCTACAAGGTGGACGAGATTATCTCTTATATCAGTCAGTACTTCACGCTGAAGACGGGCGACTTGCTTTATACAGGCTGTCCTACCGGCTGCGGACCTGTCAGCATTGACGACCATCTCGAAGGTTATCTTGAAGACTGGAAGGTGCTCGACTTCAATTGCAAGTAGTTACATTTGCAAACAACCCGATGAAAGCTGTTCGTAAGGTTTTCAGAGTAAGTGCTTTTAACAAGCCACTCGAAAGAACAGTACGGGTTTACAGAACAGGGCGGTGGAATTTATCTTCCGCCTCATAAGAAACAAGTTTGTTATTCCAAGATATGACGAATAAAAGAGTTAGGATATTTTTCGTGTGGATAGCCTTGCTGGTTCTTGCTCTGCCGGCAAAGGCACAGCAGCGGTTCTTTAACTTGACAGCCGACGAGGTCAAGGTCGACTCTGTGTTGCCACATTTTCTCTATTCCATTCCTTTGCCCGAAAACTATCAGGACTCCGTCTACACCGTCTCGGTGAAATATCCAGAATATATGGATATGACCGTGAGCGATGTGGCCAACTACAATCGCATATCCGGTGCAGCCCTGCCTTCGCAGGTGCCTCTTAGTCAGAATATCTCCGTGAGCAGAAGGAAAGGATATCTTGTGGCTTCCTTCTGCCCATTGGTTTTCCGCAACAATAAATATCAGATGCTGGTGAGTTTCATGCTCGATGTCAAGGCAAAGGCCGTGAAGAACAGCGTGCTGCGCCAACGCAAGAACGACAAGGCTTATGCCTCGGCAGCCGACATCTATGCCGAACATTCTTTACTTGCCTCGGGCAAGTGGGCAAAGATAAGAGTCAGCTCTTCAGGTGTTTACCAGCTTACCGATGCCACGGTTCGTCAGGCAGGCTTCTCCAATATCAATAAGGTGAAGATTTATGGTTATGGCGGCAATCTGCAGAACGAGGCTCTTTATGCCAACGACCTGGCCCGCACCGATGATTTGAAGGAAGTGCCACAGTGTGTCGTAGGCGGAAAACATCTGTTTTATGCCAAGGGTCCTGTCAGCTGGACGTCCAACTCATCGACTGTCCGCCGACGCAATCCTTATTCCGATTACGGTTATTATTTTATTACCCAGAGCGACGAGGAGCCTGCCACGGTCGACTCGGCAGCCTTTGTTTCCTCTTTCTATCCGTCGCCCGATGACTATCATTCGCTTTACGAGGTCGATGGCTACAGCTGGTATAATGGCGGACGAAATCTCTTCGACCCAACGCCCATCAGCGTGGGCGGCAGTCAGCAGGTAGTGATCACCAACACCACTGGCAGTCAGAAAGGACGCCTGACAGTCAATGTCTCAGCTGGTGGAACAAATCAAATTCGTATTCAACTCAACGGCAAGGACATAGGTACCTTGAATGTTCCTATTCTGGATTATTGCAAGGCAGGGCAGGATTCAGGCACTTATCTGCTCGACAATCTGAAAGTCGATGGTGGCAAAGATACGATCACCATTCAGAATGTGAGCGGTGAGACAGCCCGTCTTGACTATGTGTCGATGGCTTGGGAGAAGGCGATTCCGCTGTCGCCTCTGTCGGGAAAGCATCCTACAGCCACTTATGTGAAGAATATTACCAATCAGGACCTCCATGCTGATGGACAAGCCGATTTGGTTATTATCATTCCTGCCTCAAGGACACTACTCAAGCAGGCACAGCGCCTTAAAGAATTTCATGAGAGTCATGACGGTATGCGGGTGAATATAGTTGCCGCCGACCAACTGTACAATGAGTTCTCGAGTGGCACACCCGATGCCAATGCCTATCGTCGCTATCTCAGAATGTTGCAGGACAGAGCTGCGACAGAGGCCGACATGCCTAAGTATCTGTTGCTCTTTGGCGACTGCGTTTGGGACAACCGCATGCTCACAGCCGACTGCAAGCGGTTTGATCCAGACGATTACCTTCTCGTCTATGAGAGCGAGAACTCATTTAGCGAGACAGTCTGCTATGCAGGTGACAGCTGGATGGGCATCCTGGCCGAAGGTGCAGGTTCCGACGCACGACGTGAGCTGCAGGACGTTGGCGTGGGCCGATTCCCGGTAACCACAGTAGCCGAGGCGAAGATCATGGTCGACAAGACCATCAATTACAGCAAGAATCAGAATGGCGGAGCCTGGCAGAACACCATCATGTTCATGGGTGACGATGGAAATGACAATATTCACATGAAGGATGTCGACTCTGTGGCCAATAGCGTGGGCAGGGATTATCCCAATTTCCTGATCAAGAAAGTGATGTGGGACGCCTATACCCGTGAGAGTTCAGCCACTGGCAATACATATCCAGAGGTGAGCAAGATCATCCGTCAGCAACAGGCTAACGGAGCCTTGGTCATGGACTATGGAGGGCATGGCAACGCCACCCTCATCTCGCACGAGTCAGTACTTGGACTGAGCGATTTTAGCGAGTCGCGCACCTCCAATCTGCCATTGTGGGTGACAGCAGCCTGCGACATTATGGCTTTCGACGGCGTAACGGAAACAATAGGCGAGGCAGCCGTGCTCAACGAGAAGGGCGGAGCCGTAGCTTTCTATGGAACGGCCCGTACCGTTTTCACATCCGCCAACAAATACATCAACCATGCTTTCATGAAGCGTGTGCTCTCCCTGCAGGACGGCAAGCCCATTGCTTTAGGCGAGGCTCACCGACTGGCGCAGAACGATGTGATGTTGGGAACCAACCGTTATCCGACCCCTACCCGGGAAGACCCCAACAAGACGAGTCCCGAACAGGACAATACCGAGAACCACCTGCAGTATTCGCTGTTGGGCGATCCAGCCCTGTCGCTCAATCTTCCTACAGCTCAGGTTGTGGTCGACGAGATCGACGGCGTGGCTGTCGGTTCAGGAACGATGCCTACGGTCAAGGCAGGATCTGTGATCAAGATGAAAGGACATGTGGCAGGAGTAGAAGGATTCAATGGTGTGGTGACAGCAACGGTGCGCGACACTCAGGAAGAGATAACCTGTAAGCTGAACAACACCAGCAATGACGGCGCAGAGGTGGCGTTCAAGTATTTAGACCGCACCAAGACGCTCTATCATGGTTCCGACAGCATTCGCAACAGCAGTTTCGAGCTGACGTTTGCCGTGCCCAAGGACATCAACTATGCCGATGGTCAGGGAATGATCAATCTCTATGCCCTGAATACCGATAAGACCATCAGAGCCAATGGCTCCTGCGACCAGTTTATTGTGGGAGGAAGTGCCGAGGCAAAGAACGATTCGGTAGGCCCTTCCATCTATTGCTATCTCAACTCGCCTTCGTTTGTTGATGGTGGAAATGTGAACAGCACGCCTTATTTTGTGGCAGAGATCAAGGATAAGGACGGCATCAATGCAGCCGGCAGCGGAATAGGTCACGACCTTCAGCTCGTCATCGATGGCGACATGGCGAGGACCTATACGCTCAACAACAACTTCAGCTACGATTTCGGAACCTATACCAGTGGCTCCACCTTTTATAGTATTCCCGAGTTGGAGGAAGGACCTCACAGACTGCAGTTCCGCGCATGGGACATTCAGAACAACAGCTCTACAGCCGTGCTTCACTTCAACGTGGTGAAAGGTTTGCGTCCGCAGCTCTTCAACATCGGCGTGACCAACAATCCTGCCCGTACTTCCACCACGTTCATCATCAGTCATGACCGTATGGAGAGCAACATGGATGTAGTCATCGAACTCTTCGATGCGGCAGGCAGACAGATGTGGCGTCATGCCGAGAGCGGAGTGTCGGCTACGGGCAATTATACGGTCGACTGGGATTTGTCGGTAGATGGTGGCCGCCCCCTGCAGACGGGCGTCTATCTCTATCGTGTCAAAGTGTCGTCGGAAGGCAGCAGCTATGTGTCGAAGACGAAGAAGCTCATTGTCATCAGCAACAGATAAGACAGGTGATAAAACAATAACAGAACTTCTATAACTTCAGAACCCAGCGAAAGTTGAGAAAATAAGAGGATATTAACAACAAATAAGGCGCACGGCAAAATAAAAAGGCTGCTTCTGCGTTTTATTTTAGGCAACAGAATAATAAACCACAAAGAAGATATGAACAAAGCATTCAGAATATTACTGGCGGTGCTCCTGGTGCAGCTCTCTCTGCAGGCGAGTGCTCAGGAAAAGAAGGATCTTTTCAATCCAGTCAACTATGCGGTCGTTTCTCAGACCATAGCTCCTGATGCCCGTGGCGGCGGTCTGGGAGACGTAGGTGCGGCAACCGACCCTGATGTCAACTCTCAGTACTGGAACCCCGCCAAATATCCTTTCTGTATCTCGCGTGCAGGAGTGGCGCTCAACTTCACACCTTGGCTTCGCTCGTTGGTCAACGATATGAACCTTGCCTATTTGGCAGGCTATTACCGCATTGGCGACCACAGCGCCGTGTCGAGTTCGTTGCGCTATTTCAATCTGGGTAAAGTCTACACCTCTTACGAGGGAGCCGAGTCGGGAGAAGGAACCACTATCAATCCTTACGAGATGTCGCTCGATGTAGCTTACTCGCTGATGCTGAGCGAGACATTCTCACTCTCTGCCGCTTTGCGCTGGATTTATTCCGACATGCGTTTTGATGAGCGCGAGGACAATTCTCCCGCTTCCGCCTTCGCTGCCGATATTGCAGCCTATTATCAGAACTATATCAACATCGGCCAGCGTGAGTGCCAGTTGGGTATCGGTCTCAACATCTCCAACATCGGTAGTAAGATCAAGTTTAGCGGCAATGAGTACAGCGAGTTCTTGCCAGCCAACCTCCGATTGGGTGCCTCGCTGATGATTCCTATCGACGAGTACAACCGCCTCACCATTGCAGCCGATGCCAACAAGCTGTTGGTACCTACCGTTCCCAAGCAGGAAGAGGGCGAGGATAATTCTGAATACGAAGACCGCGTGCATCGCGAGTATAATGATATTTCAGCTATCCGAGGCATTTTCAAGAGTTTCGGCGATGCGCCAGGCGGATTCAAGGAAGAGTTGCAGGAGATTTACTATGGCGTAGGAGCAGAGTACACCTATAATGACAAGTTCTCGCTCCGTGCAGGCTATCATCACGAAGCCGAGAACAAGGGCAACCGCAAGTACTTTACCGTTGGTGCCGGTTTCAAGATGAGTGTGTTCCAGCTCGATGCCGGTTATGTAGTAGCCACCGCCAAGAGCAATCCGCTCGACCAGACGTTGCGCTTTTCGCTCACCTTTGATATGGACGGCATCAAGGACCTGTTCAAGAGAAGATAAACCCCAAAATGATGAATATTCGAGTAGGATTCGGCTATGATGTCCACAAGTTGGTGGCAGGGCGCGAGCTTTGGCTTGGCGGCATCAAACTAAATTACGAGTTGGGCTTGTTGGGGCACAGCGATGCTGATGTGCTGATACATGCCATTTGTGACGCACTCTTGGGAGCAGCCAATATGCGCGATATCGGCTATCATTTCCCTGACACTTCGGCCGAGACGCTGAATGTCGATTCCAAGATATTGCTTCGCAAGACCATCGAGCTGATAGCCACCAAGGGTTATCAGGTGGGCAACATCGATGCCACGGTGTGTGCAGAGCGCCCTAAACTCAATCCTCATGTGCCAGCCATGAAAGCCTGTCTGGCAGAAGTGATGAACACCGACGAGGACAACATCTCCATCAAGGCAACCACTACCGAGAAGTTGGGTTTCACGGGCAGAATGGAAGGAATATCGGCTTATGCCACGGTTCTCATAGTGAAAGCTTAACGACCGTTAATGGATGCTTAAAATGTGTTGTGTTCGGGCACATCTGATTGATTTACATCAAATAAACACTAAAATCTATCATTTTCCTTTCAAAATGTTTGGTGATATAGCAAAAAATGTTGTATCTTTGCATCGTCAAAAGGTTAATAGATTGTTTAGGTTAGTAGTAATAGATTTAGGTTTTTAGTTATTAGGTTTTAAGGTAGATTGTTTAACAGATAACAAAGGGGATCGTGAGATTGCCTTTGGATTAGAAAAATTAAAGTTAAACATAATGATACGCTGCAGCTCGTTGAGAGTTGCAGCGTGTTTTTTTTGTGACACTTATCATTTTGTAGTGTCTTTTGTTTTGTGTTTTCCCCAAATAGCATTATCTTTGCACATGTGTAAGATTGCATACGTCCTGCCGTGTCGAGCCGGGCAAGCATGCAGTCGAATATTAAAACAAGCAAACGATGCGAGTACTCATAGTAAATACAAGCGAGCAGACCGGTGGCGCCGCAGTAGCAGCCAACCGTCTGATGGATGCTCTTAACAACAATGGAGTTAAGGCCAAGATGTTGGTGCGCGATAAGGAGACAGAGTCGATCACAGTGGCTCAAATGCCCCGTTCCATCTTCGGACAGTGGCATTTCCTGTGGGAGCGTTGGTGTATCTTCTGGCACATGCGCTTCTCCAAGCTTCATCTCTTCGACATCGACATCGCCAATTCGGGTTACGACATAACGGGCTTGCCTGAGTTCAGGGAGGCCGACATCATCCATCTGCACTGGATCAATCAGGGCATGCTCTCATTGGGTTCCATCCGCAAGATACTCAAGAGCGGAAAGCCCGTGGTGTGGACCATGCACGACATGTGGCCAGCCACCTCGCTGTGCCATCTCACCATGGGGTGCAACAAGTTCCGCAGCGGTTGCGCGAAGTGCAAGTATCTGCCTTCGGGAGGCTTTTGGGGCGATTTGGCAGCCAAGGTGTGGCGCCGCAAGCAGAATCTCTACAGGCAGAACAACATCCTCTTTGTGGCTTGCAGCAAGTGGCTTGCAGGCGAGGTGAAGTCGAGTCTGCTTCTCTCCGGGCAGAAAGTGGTAAGCATCCCCAATCCCATCGACTCCCGAGTATATTGTCCAGCCGATCGTCAGGAAGCCCGCACCCGTGCCATCCTGCCAGCCGACAAGCGCATCATCCTCTTCATAGCCCAGCGAGCCACTAATCCCTACAAGGGCATGAATTATCTTATGGAAGCCTGCCAGCAGCTGGCAGACAAATATCCCGAGATGCGCGACAACACCTGTGTCGCCATCCTTGGCGGCCATAGCGAGGAACTGGAGGGCAAGTTGCCCTTCCCGTCCATCTCATTGGGATACGTGAGCGACGACCGTCGCATCGCCGATATTTATCGTTCGGCAGATGTCTTTGTGCTTCCCTCGCTTTCCGAGAATCTCCCCAATACCATCATGGAGGCGATGGCTTGCGGCGTGCCCAGCGTAGGTTTCAAGGTAGGCGGCATTCCCGAGATGATAGATCATCGCAAGAACGGTTATGTGGCCAACTATCGTGATGCAGCCGATTTGGCGGAAGGAATCCACTGGGTGCTCTTCGAAGCCGATGCCGACGAGGTGCGCAGCAACTGTCTGCACAAGGTGTCGTCCTGCTATTCGCAGCACGTCGTGGCACTCAAGTACATCGAAGTCTACAATCAGGCGATGGCCTATAAAAACTACCGTATATGATCAAATTCACCATCATTACCTGTACCTATAACGCAGAACGGGTGCTGCAGCGAACCCTCGACAGCGTGAAGAAACAAACCTATTGCAGCATCGAGCACATCATCATGGACGGAGGCTCTTCCGACAAGACCCTGTCCATGGTAAGAGCCTACCAGCACAAGATAAGCAAGGGCGAGAATGCCCACGACATCGTTGTCGTGTCGGAACCCGACCGAGGACTCTACGATGCGATGAACAAGTCGATAGACCGTGCCACGGGCGACTATTTAGTGTTTCTCAATGCAGGCGATGTGTTTCCATCTGCCGAAACATTGGAGTATGTAGCAGGTTGTGTGGGTGAAGGTGAAGTGCTTCCTGGTGTGCTCTATGGCGATACCGACATTGTAGATGCAACAGGGCGCTTTCTGCATCATCGACGTTTGCAGCCACCTGCTCACCTGTCTTGGCGTTCGTTTCGTTGGGGTATGTTGGTTTGCCATCAGTCATTCTATGCCCGTACCGACTTGGCAAAAGGCATCCATTATAATCTCGATTATCGTTTCTCTGCCGATGTAGACTGGTGCATACGTGTGATGAAAGAGTCTGCAAGGCTTCACCTGCCATTGCGCAATGTGGGTGCTGTCATCACCCATTATCTCGATGGAGGTATGTCGGTGCAGAACCATCGTGCTTCTCTTCGCGAGCGCTTCGAGGTGATGCGCACCCATTACGGGCTGCTCACTACGCTCTTTGTTCATGCCTGGTTTGTGGTTCGTAGCATCTTCAAAAGATAAGAGTTTCCTTCGTGATTTTATCTCGATATTAAGAGTCCATCCTAATGATGAATATTCTCTGTGTTCATCATCGGGATGGGTTTTTTTGTGTGTTGTCTGATTTGACCATGACCACTTTTACCACAATAAAAAAATCAGGCTCACCCTTTATGGAGCGAGTCTGATTGTATTAGATTTTCCTGTCACGTTTCCCCAGAGTTGCTTGTCACCTCTGCTGTCAAGTCGCCCTTGGTGAGGCGGAAGGTGCGACCCTGGGCAATGGCTGCAAGCATTTTGGGGAGCTGGGCAAGAGTGGCGAATGCGAAGAGGAGTCCTACGGCGGAAAGGACACTGCTGTCGATGATTCCTAATGGAGGGCTCAGAAATCCACCTACGAGAAGAAGGATGGAAAGAATCAGCGAGACATAGAATGTTTTCATCAATCTAAGTATTTATCAAAGTTTTGTCAAGAAGATTTTTGTTTTGTCAAGAATTTGAGAAACAACGTTCGGCGTCCGAAGGGGAAGCCAATTTAAGAATTTTTCTCTGATTACCTTTCCGCTACGCGCGGTGAACGTTAATTCTCTGTTTCTCAAATTCTTGACTAAAAATTATTCTCCGTCACCAGTGCCGCCGCCTTCGGTCTGAGAGCCGCCACCACCCTGGGTATTGTCGCCGCTGCCGCCAGTCTGAGAACCGCCGCCGCCAGTCTGAGAACCGCCGCCTTCGGTAGTGCCGCCAGTAGATGGAGAGGCAGGCTTGCTGATGTCGACGTTGTCCTTGCCCTGCTTGATGGCCTTGATGACGGCAGCCTGTGCGTCACGGGATGCAACGAGGTTGAACTCTGCGTCGTCACGGAGTGACTTGAACTCTGCGCCTGGCTCCCAGATCACCTTCACACCAGTGATGTTCTGAGCATTGAAGGCGTTGGGGTCCTCCACACCCTTGCTGGAGAGAGAAACGGAGAAGTCACCGAGGTCGCCGAGGCGGATCTTCTTGCCCTCAAGCAACTGCTCTCGCATACAGTCGACGGTGAGGTAGAGGATGGCTGCGATGTCTGCCCTGCTGTACACGCTGCCGTGGCTTGAGATGTGGCGGGCGAACTTGTCGATGTTCATCACTCCGGTGTACTGTGCGATGGCGAAGGCGTTCTGCTTCTCGGTCTTCACGAGTGCGAGGTCGGCTGGCTGTGGAGTCTTGCCCTCCTTCTTTGCCTGATTGATGCGTGACTTTGCCTGGTTGATTTCGATGAGGTTTGCGTTCACGCTGCGCTTTACGATGCTGTAATTAATCATAGTTCTGTAGGTTTTTGAATGATAGTTTATTACTTTGTCAGCTGCCCGATAGTGCCACCTTTGGGTCTTAATAGATGACCGGCGCCTGTCGTCTATTGTGACCGCCCTTGGTCGTAATAGATGCCTCCTGAGAGGCTCCCTGAGCACTTTCATTGGTTGACGCTGCAAAGATAATACATTTTTCGGCTGTTTGTTCATTTGTAGAATGACTTGTTAAGCAAAACGGGTCGAAAAAGGCCAGAAACAGTGCTGTAAGTTGCTGTGTATGTGTGGAATACGAAAACTTCGATTTTTTGCATCTTAAGATGAACAATCGGTAAGGGGTGTTAGTCATTAAGTCATTAGTCATTAAGGAACTTTGAGAATAGTCAAAAACTCACTATAAAATATAATATTATATATAATATTATATTTTATAGTGGATTATTGACTTAACTATTTTAGCTTAATGACTAAATGACTAATGACTAAATGACTGATTTTTCATCTTTCATACTATCACAAAAATATCCCGAAAAACTCTTGGCTGTTACAAAAAGAATAACTATATTTGCAATCCATTATATTATGCTAACTAAAACTCCTGATGACATCAAGAATAAAAATAGTAGGAGTGCAGTTTGCCGCCAACCCCGACCATGAGCCCGAAACACCCATGACTGCACAGGAAAACCAACGCACCATCGACCTCCTGACCCAATTGGACAGGACGCACCCTCGTGTTACTGTCAAGCCCGAACCCACCAATGCTGCCGACAAGGAAGCTCTGGCCGTCAGACTGATGAGTCGGAAGATAGGTTATGTGCGCAATCGCGACGATTACAAATCAATCGCTTTTGCTGCACTTGCTGCCAGCGGACGAGGATTCTTCCATGCCCGAGTGGTAGAGGTGAAAGTTGATGAGCATGGTTATTTCTATGTCGCTGTAGAAACCGACAACTTGCCCTTAGTCCCCATCGTTCACGATGATAAATGGATGGAATGGGAACCGCCTCTGCCTCTCTTCCCCATGACCGAGGAGATGCTGAGCGTGGACGATGCCGTGATGATGCTGCAGGAACTTTTGACACTGATAACCCTTACCGCAGAAGACGAGGAAGAGGTACGAGGCTATACCGAAGCCTTGGTGTCGACAGGCAAAAACGCCCTTTGGAACGAAGCCAGGATGGGGATGGAGAATATCGTGAGAACGATGGAGGCGAAGGACGGCGAATGGATACAGAAGTTGGCGCAGGACATGGAACACCTGTTGTCCGGACTGTGTACGGAACACAGAAAGGAGGAGCGAAAACACGAATGGTTGCCTCGGCTGCTTGCATCGCACGATGCAGATCGCTGCTGGCACGAATGGCTGCACCTGAAAGGAGCCGATTGCCGGGAACTCGACTTGCTGGAACTCTCCCTGTGGCTCAATGAGATAGAAACCTTGCTCACCAATATCCCTGCCCTTGCCAACAGACCTACTGCCGACGAGACCGACCTGCTGACCCGAGCCTATTACACCCACATTCCACTACGCCATCTGCGACTGCTTCTTGCCGCCTTTGCCGTCCGCCATCGGCTGCGAATAGCTTTGGGACTGACAGCAACGGCAGCAGCACCGATTCTTATCGGAGTGATGCAGCAGCGCCTCGTCAACACCATCGTCGCTTATTGCCGTCAACTCAAAAGGCTTGAAGATGTGAAGGTGATGCAGTCCTTCCTGTACCGCCATATACCCTATCTTCCGCCATCCGACAAGCAGTTGGTAGACGGAATGACAGGCCGTTTTCTCTCCATACAGGAGGGACAGATGCGACAGACGGAAGCCTTGCAGCAGCAGACAGAGGCTCTGAAAGCTGTGGCCGAAGCTCCGAGAATCAACAATCATTTCGCACAAGGAAGCGTGAGCGTAGAGGCTGGAGGAACGATGATGGGTGATGTGAAAATAAAAACAAACAACGAAAATCAGAACGAATAAAATGAGCAGTATCGTAAACAATTTTGCAGAAAACAGCGTGACAATGAACGCTGGCAGCACGATGAATGGTGATGTGCATATCGAGAATGTGAATCAGGGAAAAGATGAAGGGAGCACTACCGAAAACACGAATGACTCAGAGCAGAAACAGCTTAAAAGTCCGCTGCGCCTGTCAAGAAAAAAGGGCACAAAGATAGACTTCATCAGGGTGATGAATGCCTGGTACGAATGTGGCAAGGTGGAGGATATGAACGGCAATAAGCTGACGAAAAAAGATTATTTTGACTGGCTGGGCCGCCTGTTCAATATAGACTTGTCAGGCTACAGCAACGACCTGTCGAATTCAATGTCAAGCAGTGTAGCCTATGAGAAGCAATCGCGTATCTTCGACGAACTGAAGCGGAAAAACGAGGAAATATTCAACAGCAAATAGCGAGTTCTTACCCTTGCAGGATGAATGCGGAAAACATGTAGTATAGATGTAGTATAGGAGTGCTCCGATTACTTGTTAGTATCTTTGCACCGTCAATCAGACAATAAAGTCTGGCTGGCGGTGCTTTTTTTGTTTGAAGGCATCGGAACATGATTTATTAACTTTTAATTTTTTCAGAGTATGAACATTTATTTTTCTTTCCATATTTGGAAGTACAGTTTCAACGTGAGTTTCAACCTCTCTTTCAGTAAGAGTAATTAAGTAATTTATTTAACAAACAGAATTATGGAAACAAAAATCATGAGAGTGGTACAGCAGGGCGATGTCCTGACTGTGCAGAGTCCTAAAAGCGAGGGCGGAATGCTTAAGAAACGCAACATCATCCTACGGGAGATGGGTGGAAAATTCGAGAACACGTATGCAGCTGTCATGCTCGGAACTACAGCAGAACTGAGCTTCGGCAATCACGAGCTTGTTGTAGCTTCACTCCGCTTTCAGGTTCGGGAGTATAACGGACAGATGTATCAGGACATCGTGGTCGCTGACATCGACAGCGTGAAAAAGTAAACAAATCATTTATTAATCTGAGTTGAAACTGCGGAAGATTTTCCATGGTAAAGCGCGCAACAATCCAAAAGTTTCTTCTCGCAAAATCAGCAACAGATTATGAAAAAGAATAACAACAAAACAAATGTGTTGAACACAAATACAGGTGTGCAGCACGTCCAGATAGCAGGCGTGGCTTACTACGACGAGAGCAAATATTTTATGTTTGCACCCGACTTTATTGGCAAGAACCGAGTGCCAAGTTTGCGAATGCGAGGTGTGGCGCAACAGATGTCAGACGGCACCTTCGACTTTGTGGCACAGCCAAAGAAAAAGCCTCTTTCGCAGCTGATTAAGAAGCTGGCTCATGGCAGAGTAAGCAAAACAGCAGACGGAGCTATACAGCTGACACTCAAGGTTTACTGCGACGAGGGCGTGAATATCGGCGATGTACTTGCAGACGAAGCTGAAGACGCAAGTGAAGCGGTTGTAGAGTATCAATTGAAACATTAATCATCGATGAGTTGCTATTATATCAAGGTGGAGAAAGGGCGCAAGGTCGCCCGCCCCATCACCTCAGAACAGGAGTACAGAGAGCTGCGTAACAGCAGCCAGCAAATGGCTAACCTTCGACTGGCAAGAAACGGAAATGATGCTGCCAAAAGGCGATTGGTACAGATGAATTATTCAGGACATTATCCTGGTGGAACCGTGAAGGGAAACAAGTTGCCCAGCAAGGCTTTCGGTTTCGACCTCGACGACCCTGAGTCATTTAAAATCGCTGCAGGAAAGTTGCTGCAAGACCCTGGGAAATATGGACTTCTGATGCTGGAACGTAGTGCCCGACAGGGCGGACACGTGGTATGCAAGCGAGAGCAGGGAAAAACCATCTTGGAGAATCAGGTGCGCTTGGCTACGATGCTGCAATGCGAGATGGACACTTCGGCTCACGACATCAACCGAGTGTATTTCACTACAACAGCCGCCGCTGACGACTTGCTCTATCTCTCACCCGAACTCTTCGCTGACTCTTATGATGAAGCTGCCGTCAAGGCAGAGGCAAAGTTGCTGGAAGAACGAGAAAAATATGGACAGGAAGTGTTGCCAGAAGGAGCACATAAGGTCAACAAGCACTACAAGCCCTGGGAGGTTGCAGCACCTCAGAAAGAGGCTGAAATCAAAGCAGAAAATACAGCAGCTGAGCAGCAGAATCAATCTGAAAACCCTGCATCCGAGAATACTGAAAATCATCAGGCCGAACAGTCTGAGCAGACAACAGAAACAGCCTCCTCAGAACCACTCAACTACTGCGGAATCCCCTATTCAGAAATCATCTGCAAATGGTGGGAACTCTATAACGACGGACATGAGCCTGTGCGCTCCAACCGCAACACATTGACTTTTGAACTGGCAGTCAATCTGCGCCATATTTGTGGCTTCGACCGCCAACTTTTGGACAAGGTAATTCCTTGTTACGATGGATTTCCTGAGGTCGAAAAGTTGTCTTGCATTGACTCAGCCCTTGCTGAAAAACGTGCAAGAATGCCCAAAAGGCTTAAGGATGTGCTGGCAGCCATCAAGGAAAGCATAGGCAGCAATACAGAAAACATCGAGCAGGCTTTGGATGACATCAACGAGCAGGACGAATTGTTTTATTATCATACCCTGCCATCGCTGCCGCAAGGCGTTCGAGATTCAGTTGACTCTGTGGGTCCATACCTCGCCATGCCAGCCCTTGTAGCAATCTGTCCTGTGATAGGAACCCTTGCGACTGGTGTCAAAATCTCGGTGCACGGCAGATACAATTCGCTCAACCTTATCTCTTATATTGCTGGTGACTTTGCATCAGGAAAAGGCAGTATCGACCCATTGATTGCGTCATGGACGAAAGAAATGAAGCAGATGGATAAAGTTTACCTTCAGCAGGAAGAGGACTGGCGAGCAAAGAAGCGTGCTGCGAAAAACAAGAAGGAACAGCCAGAGGAACCCAAGTTGCCTATCCGCATCCTGACGCTGAACAATACTGTCGCCAACCTTGCCGACCGCCTCTCAAACACCGAAGGCAAACACGCATTTTCTTTTACACCAGAAGCTGACACCGTAGCACAGAAATGGCGTTCTGGACTGAGTGATTTTTCTGTGATGCTTCGTCAGGCATACGACGGAACCTGTTACGAACGCGAGGCAAAGAGTGCGGATGCCGTAAATGTCCATATCGACAGGTTGCTTTGGAACGTTACCATGTGCGGCACTCCTGATGCGCTCTATCGTGTAGTAAGCAATTATACGGATGGTTTTCAGAGCCGTATAGCTGTGGCAAGAACACCCGACAATACGTTTGCCGCTCTCACTGAAAACCTGTATGTCCTGAATAATGGACAACGTGAGCAAATATCCCAAATAGCACATTTGCTGCCGCTGATGAGCGGAGATGTCGTTCTCGAGGAGCTGGAGAAAAAGGGGCGTGAATGGTTGGAAGAGATACGTCTTGAAACAATGAAAAATGACGACAAAATAAAGGCTCGTCAGCGTTTCAGAATCTGCCCAACAACCATGCGGATGATGACCTGTATCATGCTGTGTGATGTAGCTGAACAACTAATCAAGGCACATGGTTTTCAAGGCGCAGAAAAGATACTCAAGGAGAAACCAGAGATGTGGAAAGACATGATTGTCAAGGCGCAAACAGCCTCCATGCTTTCATTATTTGATGTCATCGCCGACTATCTGATGGAAAATGCCCTTTATTTCTTTAGAGAAAGAATCGAGGCAGCCTTCTCGTCGAGAGAGTATGCTGGACAGACCACTACAGGCCGTACCCATCGGGGCAAGAACGACACCATATTTGAGCGACTGGATTCTACTTTTACTGAGGAAATGGCCATGCAACAAAGTTTGGTTGTGAAAGGTTCTGGGGTTACGAGTATGATGGTAAAGCAGATGCTGAAGAACTGGAAGAAACAGGGACTTGTTGTACAGCAACCGGACTTAAGATATACAAAAATATCGACAGTTGTATAAAAGTCTCAAAAACTTGTCATTTTTGTCAAAGTCATTTTTGTCATTTTCAAAATCAACTTTTAAAGCAATTAAAATATGAAAATAGAAATTTTTCTTATCAGAACAAACTATACTCGATGGGGAGTTCATGGGAACCTGTATATAAATGGAAAGTTTTTATGCAATACTTGTGAACACCCCTCGCTGCACCTTCCCTTAGGTTGCCACACCATAAGTTGCAAAAAGGGGCTCGTCTGGATAGGCAGATCAAAGGCTACTCGATTTGAATGTTACAATGGACCTTTTACTTGCGTCAAGGGGAGTATCAATGTAGGCGAATATAGAACAAGTGGTTTACTCGTTCATACACAGAAGTATCACAGCTATATTTGCAACCGCATCAAGCGATTTGTCAATAATAAAAACAAAGACGTTACTATCACTATTAAAGACCGAACAGCATGAAACTAACTGAAAATCCAGCAAAGAACAGACTCTTAGCCAGACTCATAGCGTTTATCTTGTTTCTGTTTCTGCTCCTGTTGAGCAGTTGCAAGACAGCCAGCAACACTACTGCCATCGTGCCTGTGCATTCCGCTACGCACGACACCATTTTGCTCAGTAAGGTGAAATACGACTCGGTCTATATCGACCGATGGCAGCGCATCGAGCGCAAGGCAGACACGGTGTTTTGCGACAGAGTGAAAACTGAGTTTCGTTACCGCCTCCTCAGAGATACAGTCTATAAGACTCGAACCGATACAATCCCTGTTGTCAAGCAAGTGCCTGTGGTGAAGAAAGAGCGTTACACACCGCCTTTCACCAAATTCCTCGGCATCATCGCATTAGGAGCAATAAGTATTTTTATTTTATTTAAATTCAAACGATCATGAGAAAAATTACAGAGATCATCATTCATTGCAGTGCCACTACAGAGGGCAAGGACTTCAGCGTTGAAGATATTGATCGCTGGCATCGCCAGCGAGGCTTCAACGGCATCGGTTATCACTTCGTGATATATCGTGACGGCAGCATACACGCAGGCAGATCGAAGCGCCAGATTGGCGCACACTGCAAAGGTCACAATACTATCAGCATCGGCATCTGTTATGTGGGCGGTCTGTCGACCGATGGCAAGCCCAAGGACACTCGGACGGCAGCACAAAAAGACTCGCTTCGTGCACTCGTAGAACAGCTGCAGGAAGAGTTCCCACTCGCCACCGTTCACGGCCACAACGAGTTCTCCAATAAAGCCTGTCCCTGCTTCGACGTTCAGAAAGAATTCGGCTGAAAACGTTAAATCTTTGTTAAAACAAAAAATGTCTTATACTTTTCACAACACTACTGTCCGGATAAAATCCGGACAGTAGTGAAGTTAATTTACAACCTCAATTACCACGCATACATAACAACTGATAATAAGAAATATAAAACGTGGTAATAAGCTGTGTTTATTACCACCAATTACCACGTACGAAACGCTTACAAAGATAGCAAGAAAAAGCAATTATTGGCTATATCTCACACCTTTTTAAGCCAATAATACATATTTTTAAACATTATTGGCTAAATTCTACATTCCTTTCAGCCAATAATGCATATTTTTCTGAAAGAGCAAAAGTATTAAAAGAATACCTTTCCAAACAAAAAATTGAGGGGTGAAGGTTTTTGTCGGATACCCCAGTTCGGGATAAGGTATCAACTTTCACAAGTCCCATCAGAACAGCTGCGTCTTGATGCCTAATGACAAGCCGAAGACATCCCAGAAACCGGCAGAACCATTGCGATAGAAACGCATGAAATAAATATCGTTGGTGCTCAGCTCGTAGAAGAAGGTGACACTCTTCACAAACTTGCGGCGGTTCTCGGGCACATCCACCGTGAAACGCTCTCCCACAAAGATGTTGGGGCGGATGCGTGTGGAGAAAGGATAATAGCCACTGCCATACTTTGACGGCTGCTTCGTCCAGAAATCTGAGCCAAAGACGGTGTTGAAATACAAGCCACACTCCAAAGGCTCGAAGGCCCAGCCATGACCCATCGTCACCGACCAGGGTATATAATTCTGCTTCAGGGTCATCGTCATCTTGGCATTGTTGGAGTCATATTTCGGTATGTAACCGAAGAGCAACTGCGTCTCCCACTGTCGATGCTTGCCATAATCCCAGCCCACTCCGAAGGAGAACAGTCCCATGTTGCCACAAGTCTGCAGGACGGTTTGCGTAGGGATGAGTGCTCCCCAGTAGCGGCGATAACGGTGAATGCGGTTGTCATAGCGACTATGTTTCACCACCGTGTCGCGAGCAGCCAACGCTGTATCTGCCACGGCGTTCTGTTGCGCCTGAACACATGCAGGCATCAGAAACAAAAGAAGAAAAATCCTAAAAATCAATAATCTCATAGCTGTAATCGTCGGGAGTAATGGTAAATATATAATACTTTCGCTCCTTGGCACTCGCTGTCATATAGAAGATAGTACCGTCATCATAGAGGTCCTGTATGCGAATGTGATGGCCATGACCGTCGAGACAGAACATCAGCTGGGGCAGCTTGTGGATGTAGTCATTGAAGGGTTCTGCCACGTTATTGTTGAACTGCTCGGTGAAAGGAGGAGCATGCATACAAACGACTGAGCGGTCGAACTCATCTGCCCGATTGGTCCACTCGGCCTTGATAAAGTCGAAATTGGGAACTGGTTGCGAATAATCGTACTCGATGGCATTGGTATTGAGGCACACAAACTTCACTCTGCCTGCGATAAAAGCAAAGTCGGGATTGCCAAAAGTCACCTGGTAAGCCTTTGTCCCTGTACCGAGACAGTCGTGATTGCCCAAGAGTGCCACAAAGGGTTTGTTGAGTTTCTTGAGCCGGTCGCGAGTCCAGAGAAATTCCTTTGTACCACCAAAGTCGGTCATGTCGCCACCATGAATCACAAAGTCGATATCTGGCCTGCGGTTGATGTCGCTCACCTCGTCACTCAGGTCATTGAGCCACTGGTGTGAGTCGCTGATAAAGGCGAAACGAAAGGTGGTTTTGTCCTTCGTCGCCTCCTCTATCTTCACTATCTGCTTGGCGTTGACATTCTTCTCTCCCTTGATATTCACATCATAAGGATGCACGTCGAACACCTTGTCACAACTGACGAGCGACAGCCCCAACAGGCCAACCATCGCCCAGATAAATCTCATCTTTCTTTTTTTCATACGGCTGCAAAGGTAATCAAAAAAACTGAATTACGAAATAGTTTTGCATTCGAAAAGAAATCAAAGAGTACATATATTCCTTATTTCGTGACATTTAGAACAGTCGTTCACCAGATTCAGACCCCTTAAAAAATGATAAGCCCTGAGAGAGAGAAACGGACTCTTGCGAAACTTGAGCAAACAGTATGTTCGCTGGGCTCCTCAGGAAGCTATCCCTCCCAAATCTCATAAGAGAACGGAAAGGCAAGGGCTCTCGTATTCCATACTGCCGAGGCGCAGCCCTCCTTCAAGAAATGAACCCGGGCGGAGAGCGCCTTGCGGAACACACGATAACTCTTGAGACTACGGTCGGCATCGGCTTGCTGGATGAAGAAAACATATCTGTTGAGAGGATGGGAAGCCATGACGGAAGCGATGCGTGTAGCCAACTTCTCGGCTGACTGGGGACCGATTTTCGCAAAGATGTATGAGAAATGGAAGAAGATGACCGTAGGAACGCTGGACAAAGCATTCCAATCATCGTCATTCAACTCCTCAAAATGGCTCAGCTTGTGATAAACCACCCGGTCGGCGTAAGCGGCATGAAGCATCCGCTCGCCCATCTGATGCATGCTCTCCGAGATGTCGACTGCCTCGTACTCCAAACATCCTATCTTGTCGCCGAAAACCTGCATGAAAGCCAGGGCATTGGTGGCTGGTCCGCAACCCAGATGCACCGAGATGGTGCGCAGGGAGGTGGAGGAGAGCCTCTCCTCCACCCACTCCCGAACCGAGCCGTACATCAGCTTGGCGCAGGCATAGTGGGCAGGCATCATGTTGTGACAGTAAACGAGCACCTGGTCGGCGGGCGTGAAGGTGCGCATCCGGTTTCTGCCTGAGGCATCCTTGAGGTCGGTCTGAATGATTTTGGATTGCACGAAATGGCTCCTGCCATAGTCGATGAGCGCCTGGTTGGTGGCAAACTCGTTGCCCAGAACATACTGTGGCCAACGGGTCATCGCATCGCCCTTGACGGGCTCTTCGACGACCGTACGAAACGTACGGTCAAAGGTTTCATCAGATGATAATTCCTTGAGCGAACCGACAGAATCAGCCGAACCGACAGAATCAGCCGAACCGACAGAACCAGCAGAGTCGAGAGAACCAGCAGAACCAACGACAAAGTTTCCGCTCACATAGTCGCTGGGCGAGATGTCGAAATAGCTCTGCCTGTTACGGGCAAACTCCATGAGCTTGAAGAAGATGACGTTCTCGCGCAGGAGTCTGGCGTTGCCGATCATGATGAGATGTTTCATGGCACGGGTCATCGCCACGTTGAGCTTGCGGTCGATAATTTCGCCCGACGCACGGTCCACATACTGGTTGCCGGTGAGGAATCCCAACTGATAGTATTTCCTGATGGTGAAGCCGTAGATGATGTTCTCGCACTGGCTTCCCTGATAGCGCTCCACGGTGTCGATCATGATGTCGTGGAGCGGTTCGATGTGGTAACTGTCTATCTCGTTGCGTATGGTGGAGATCTGATTGCGATAGGGCACGATGATGCCCACCGTGCGGTCTTTGTCGAAGCCCTCTGGATCCATGAGGTAGATGCGATGCACCGTGGCGGCGATCATCCTTGCCTCGATGAGATTCACCTTGTCGGAGGTCTCCTGCTGCCATAGCTCGAGTCCTGTCTGTCGTGGCTCGGGATAGGTGACGAAGGCGATGCGGCGGGTGGTTAGCAATGCCTCCAGCCCGTCGTGGCTCTCAGAGGTGAGCGGCGTGGGCTCCTCCTGATAAGGCAGGGGCACAGGGATGAGCTTGTTCTGATAGAAGGCATAGTTGGGGAAGATGGCAATCTCGCGGTGCATACGTCCCTGGCGGGTGAGCATGTAGCTGTACTCATTGTTGACACCCTCGGAGCGATAAGCCTTGATGAGGCGCTCGAAGAGCGAGAGCCGGCAGTCGGTGAGGTGGATGGCCCGCAGGTTGGGTTCCTGCACCATGGATTCCGACTCCTGTTGCTGCACGACGGCTGGCAACTGTTTCTCGTCGCCTATGAGCACAAACTTGGCGATGGCGTGCTCGCCCGTGCGTGCATTCTTCGCCGAGAGCAGACCTACGATCTGGGGCTCGAGTATTTGGGAGGCCTCGTCGACAATAGCCAGGTCGAAATGCTTGATCGACAGGAGGGCTATCTGACTGTTGAAGGCTGTGGTGGTGCCGCAGAACACACGGCAACGCTCTATCATCTTCCTGATTTCACGGCCGTCGCGGCACGCCTCCGACCGCTTGCCGAGCAGGTGGGAGCGGTAAGCCTCATGACAGCCCAGCTCGCTGCCCAAGCGCACGAAATCGATGTCCTCGCCTACCAGTTTGCTGCACATCTCGTCCACAGCCCTGTTGGTGAACGAGAGCAGCAGTACCGACGTGCCTTCCTCCATGAGCTGTTCCTTCAGCACGTTGACCATGCCGAAGGAGGTCTTACCCGTGCCGGGAGGTCCGATGATGAGGAAGAGGTCACGGGCCTGCTTCACGCGCAGCACCAGGTCGTTGAACTCCGTGTTGCCCTGGCTGGCGTAGTCGCCCTGGAGTGTGAGCGTGGTGTCGACCCTCGGCTTGCGCTGCAACAGGAGCAAGTCCTTGCGTTCCTGACGGGCTTCGAGGAATAGTTGAAGACCCTGATAAAGAGCACGGTACGACGATTCCATAAAGTCATGCTCTATCGCCCACACCTCGCCATCGAACACCTCGCGCTGGGTCTGCGGATTGCGGAGCGACACTTCTACCCTCGTCTCGTGAATGTCGACGATCGACCCACGGAACACATAGTGGCGCGTGGCGTTGGGCTCGCCCTCAAGGGTGGGATTGTAGGCATAGAAGAAGACGATATCGCCCTTACGGAAGTTGGACACGTCCTTGTCCTGTCCGTCGGCGAAGGCGAACTCCACCCGCTCGATGGGCATTCCCTTGACCTGTCGGATGGGCATCATGCGCAGGTCGCAATAGATGTTGCCGGCGTTGCGTCGCTCGTCGAGTGTGGAGTTCCATACCGAGGCGAATCCCGACTCCTCCTTGGTTCGGTTGCCCACCTTGGAGAGCATCTGCTCGTTCTCCACAAAGGTGAGGAAGCGGTAGTAATAGTCTTTCTCCAAGGGTGTGGCCGTGCGCACCCGGTCGAGCAGCGCCTGCAGCTGTGGCCGCTTGTAGCGTTCCCACAACATTCCGCTCTCGCCCGGACATACGAGCTCGGGGGTGAGCGACTCGAGAATACGGAATCCGCCACGCGTGAGGAGCAGTTCGAGCCAGGCCACCTGGTTGCGCAACCTGAGCGCCTTGAAGAGCAGGTCGGGCGCCGAGGCGATGTCGAGCAGGCTGTTGGCGTACTTCGAGTAGAGCATGTAGGAATGGAAGTCCTTGTAGGCCACGCCGTAGTTGTATCTGAAGATGGCACGATAGAGCAGCGCCTGCACATAGTGGTCGGGGCGAATGCGGGGTGTCTCAGGGCTCGACTTATAGGACGCCTTGCCCGATTTCTGCTCCACCATGAGCGTGAGGTCTTTCTGAATGAAGTCCATACGGGCCTGCAGTCCGAGTGTGGGCGAGAAGAAGGATGGCTCCAGGATGGTGTTCTTGCCGTCGCGCCTGAAGGCTACCGACGAAGCCTCGGCCAGGGCTCCCTGCACGGCACGGCGAATGTGCTGGCGCTGCAGTTCGGCATCGGCACGGAAATGGTCTGATAGGGGTGTCACGGCGAGGCTCACGGCATTGCGGGCGCAGAAGTCGGCCATGCTCTTCTCGTAGGGGCGGTCTACGTGGTAAACCTCCTCGTCGAGCAGCTGTCCGGCAAAGTTACCCAGCATGATGGCCTCGTTGCTGAAGGCGGGCGCCAGCTTCCTGAGCATGTAGGCGTAGGGGGTGGCGGTCTCCTGCTCGGAGAAGCATCCTGCCAGCGAGGTGACGTCTATCAGATAGTCGGGGTTGTAGATGATGATGGCGGGATAGATGATGCCAGCCTCCTCGCGGGGCAGGATGAGGTTGAGCTGTTCGCCCTTGAGCAGGATGTCGGCCAGATAGGCTCGGTCGCCCAGCGCATACGGGTTGTCGGCCTTGCGATAGTAGATGCGGCACGACTCGCCCGTCTCGCTGTCGGTGGCTGTGATGAGGGTGTCGTCCCAGGTGTCGATGATGACCCGCATCTCGCTGCCCTTGCGGTAGAGCGGACGGTAATAGGAAGCCACGACATAAGGGAAACGAAGGTCGAGACTGGCGGGCACGGGAATGTCGTAAACGAGAGCGATAAACTTGCACAGGGCGGCTGTGTCGTGGGCGACAGACTGGCGCAGCTCTTCATCGGTCAGTACGGCTTCGGGAGCGTTCTGTGGGTTTCGGGGGGCATTCAAAGCTTGAAGGGGCGCATTCTGAAGACGGCGCAAGCGGATGCGGAAGGCGTTGACCGAAGCCGAGAGAGAGGCGTCGCGCATCTTGTCGCGGTTCTCGGTGAGCAGATAGTCCACCTTGGCGAAGAAGCCGGCAAACTTGGTCTTCGACTGCTGCAACTTTCCCTCCACGGCCTGATGGAAAACCTCGCTGAGCAGACGGTAGCGCAGACGGATGTCAATGTCGGCGGGTATCTGGTCGACCTGTTCGAAGAGGTCGGTCGCCACACTCTCCACGTGCAGCCCTGCCAGCCCCTCGCCTGCCGTCTGCACATCGTAGGCCTCTATCCTGAGTCGTCGGGGGATGTCGCGCATCTGCTCGGCTGTAAAAATCTGTGCGCCCTGAATTCTGCTGCCGAGGGTTGTGCCCTGACTTCTGCGGGCGAGGACAGCTCCCAGGTGGCGATTGTCGCACACGGAGAGCCACTTCCCTACACTCTCCGAGAGGCCCGAGGCGTCGATCTCCGCATCCCGGCTGAACACGACCACCACTCCCACTTCGAGGCGCTCACATCCGAGATATTTGCGCAGTCCTGCGGCAGTTCGGCTTCGGTTGAGCCGTGCCTGTGCGAAGGGACTTTTGCCGTAGGCTCCACCTGCTATCGTCCTGCCGTCGCTGGTCCAGGGGCCGTTCTCGCCTGCCACGATGCTGCCGCCCCAGTTCTTGAACTCTATCACCAATGCCGCCTGCGGTGTGAAGAGCAGCGCATCGAGCTCCACGCCCTCGATGTTGTAGTTGCCCACGAGCACGTACTCCCCACCCGTCTGCGTCTCCAACTCGCCCAGAATTCGGCAAAGTGCATCAAACTGCCTGATCTCGGCCGCATGCTCATACTCAGAAATCTTGTATATTCTCACCCCCATGTGTCGTTTTTTATTTTGCTCACAAAATTACAAAATATTTTCGATACCACCAAATTTTTGCCTGCGTCAACAGGCGAAAATGGACAGAAGCGCTGACACTGACACTGACAGTCCAAAATTCCGCAACTCCCCCCTTGAGGGAAAAGGGTG
>OLYC01000175.1_pt1 | contig 58815 bp, 29 predicted proteins | sample 1674271 | NCBI WGS metagenome assembly OLYC01 (sample SAMEA103958154, study PRJEB25191) | human gut metagenome
CTTCGATTTTTTTTTCAAAAAAGTGAGAAAAAAATCATTTTTCTTTATTAAATTGTTTATTTGCCAAGTCCAATTTGCATAACTACGGCGCCATAAGCAGGGATTTCTACATAGCACGGAGCGTCTGCTTTAAGCTCAAGTGTTTGCAAATTTCCCGAAATTAAGTCCGAGGCAGAGATAAGTCCACTACGTAGGTTTAAAAATTCGAATGCATGGGCTGGGATTTTTACGCCAGCGTGTACGGCTTTAGCACCAAAGTTTGCACAAACGAGCAATGCTTGTCCGTTTTCGGCTTTACGTATAAAAGCATATTGACGGTCGCAGTCGTATCCATAATCGCGCGAATAGTTAGCATACTGCAGGTCATAGAATGCACCATTATTCAGCGCAGGCTGATTGCGTGCAAGGCTAATAATCTTTTTGTAGTAGTTATAAAGACTCGTTTCGTCTGCATTGAGTTCAGCTTCTACATTGTCGGCTGTGAGTTTTTGCAGTGATTGAGGATTCCAATAGTCAAAGATGGTGGTACGTCCGTCGCTACCGCTAAATCCTTCGGCATCCATACCAGGTTCTCCAATTTCTTGTCCAGCGTATACCATGAAGGGGTTGCTACCCATCAAGCAGCTAACAGCCAATGCAGGGAGCGCCTTGTGTGCATCGCCAGCAAAATAGGCAGAGGCAATGCGTTGCTCATCGTGGTTTTCAAGAAAGTTGAGCATGTGTTGGCGAATATCGTCAACAGCTTGCCAGCAGCCTGTGATGCACGATGCAGAGCGGCCTTCGGTAACAATTGCACGCAATGTGTCGTAAAGTCCCACCTTGTCATAAAGATAGTCAAATCCACTGGCTATGTAGTGGCGATATTCGTTGGGGTTATATACCTCGGCAATGAACTGTACGTTCGGATATTTGCTATGCACCTTATTGATGGCATATTCCCAAAATTCAGCAGGAACCATCTCTGCCATGTCGCAGCGGAAGGCATCTACTCCCTTTTTGCACCAAAATAGCAAGATGTCGGTCATCTTGAGCCAGGTTGAAGGGGTGGAAGAGAAGTGTGCCTGTCTGCCGTTCATAATGTCGATGCCATAGTTGAGCTTCACAGTCTCGTACCAGTCGTTTCGGCTTGGCCATGCGTTAAAGCAGTCGTTGCCTGTAGCTTTGGCGGGATATTCGCTATAGGGTTGTTTGGCGCGACGTTCAGTGTCGAAGTTGGTGTGCAGTGTTTGTCCTTCAAGATAGTAGAAGTTATTGTTTGGGTCGAAGGCCTTTGTGGTATCATCGCCTTCGCCCAAGTCTTTCACGCCTTTGGGGTGTGCATCGCTATTATATTGGCGTGCCACATGATTAGGCACAAAGTCTATTACAAGTTTAAGTCCTGCTTGATGTGTGCGTTTAAGCAAGGCATTAAACTCTTTCATTCTTTGTTTTACGTTTACGGCAAGGTCGGGGTCTATGTCGTAATAGTCTTTAATGGCATAAGGCGATCCTGCACGACCTTTCACCACAGCGGGGTGGTCGGGTTTGATGTCGTAGGCTGAATAGTCTGTTTGTGTGGCATGTTCAATCAGTCCCGTAAACCAAACGTGTGTAAAGCCCATCGAGGCAATGCGTTCAAGTTGTTTGGCAGTGATATCGTTCATTTTGGCACAACCATTCTCCTCAATGCTTCCTGCAGGGATGTTTGCGTGCTTTTTATTGCCATAAAGGCGTGTAAAAATTTGGTAGATAAGCGGTTTCATATGTTTTAGTTTTAAGTTTCGAGGTCTTAGGCGGTAAGGCCTGTTCTGGTAATGTAAGTTTTAAGATTGTTCTAAAAAGTTTAAGGTTTTAGATGATAAAGTTATTGCAAAGCTTAATCTAACTTTATAACCTAAAACCTCAAACTTTTTAAACAGGCTCTAAAAAACTAATAGACGAGTAACGACTTAGAATTTTTAGAACCTCTTAAGTAAGGAAAAACTTAGTCGTTTACGCCGTGAGCCTTCACGTCGGCATTGCCTTTGCAGATTTTGGCAATCATACCCTGCAAAGTCTTGCCAGGACCACATTCAGTAAAGTCTGTAGCACCATCAGCGACCATGTTAGTAACCTCCTTAGTCCAAAGTACTGAAGCTGTGAGCTGTGCAATGAGGTTCGCCTTGATTTCTTCGGGGTCGGTGTGAGGCATACCATCTACGTTCTGATAAACGGGGCAAATGGGCTTGTGGAACTCAGTAGTAGCGATAGCAGCTTCGAGTTCTTCTTTTGCGGGCTGCATAAGGGGAGAGTGGAATGCACCACCCACGGGCAATACCAATGCACGCTTTGCACCAGCCTCCTTAAGGCGTTGGCAAGCTACTTCAATAGCTTCGGCTTCACCTGAGATAACGAGCTGTCCCGGGCAGTTGTAGTTAGCGGGAACAACAACCTTGCCAGTTTCTTTGCTTACTTCAGCGCAAACTTCCTCTACTTTTTCGTCAGCAAGGGCGATGATAGCAGCCATTGTTCCAGGCTGAGCTTCGCAAGCCTTTTGCATAGCTTTGGCACGAGCAGCAACCAACTTTAAGCCATCTTCAAAGCTCAAGCAACGAGCTGCAGTAAGTGCTGAGAGTTCGCCCAAAGAGTGACCTGCTACCATGGCGGGTTGAAAGTCGCTGCCTAAGCAAAGTGCGCTTACCACGCTGTGCAAGAACATGGCGGGTTGCGTAACCTTAGTTTGCTTCAGCTCTTCGTCTGTACCATTAAACATGATGTCGGTGATACGGAAACCAAGAATTTCGTTGGCTTTTTCAAAAAACTGCTTAGCAATGGGGTGCTTCTCGTACAGGTCCTTGCCCATACCTACAAACTGTGCTCCCTGACCGGGAAATACAAATGCGTTCATTTTTGATATCTAGTTTTATGAGTTTTTTTCTGTTTTGTTCTTTCTTATTCAAAAAACACGTTTTTGTAAAGATTGTGCAAACCGAATGCAATCAAGTTTACTTGAATTGCTGAGGTGCTGCCAATCTTATGCAAAGATTGTGCAAACCGAATGCAAAATGTCAAACTTGCTTGGAAATTTTGCTGAGGTGTTGCCAATCTTATGCAAAGATACAAAAAAGCCTATATATATAGGTATGAAAATGCCAAAACTTTTCAAAATAAGCAATTTGTCAATAAAAATAAAAGTCTTTGCTTTTTTCATTTTGTATTGCGCTCGCCTTGCATTATCATCTTTGCTTCGCCAAGATAAGCTGCGGTTCGGCAATAAAAACGAAAGTTTTATGACTTTCGTTTTGTATTGCGCTTGCCTTGCATTATCTTTGCATAATCTTTGCAAAACAAATTATGGCTACAAGCTTTTTATGAGCTTAATCCAATTTTTTGAGCAAATAATATAAGTAGAGTAACTCATCAAGATTATGATACAGTCAATGACGGGCTATGGAAAGTCCGATGCTGTTTTTAACGGCAAAAAAATACATGTTGAAGTAAAGAGTCTTAATAGTAAGGCTCTCGATTTAAATGCGCGTATCGCTCCGCTTTATCGCGAAAAAGAAATGGAGGTGCGTCAACTACTTGCCAAGGCTATTGAACGTGGTAAGGTCGACTTTACGCTTTGGGTAGAAAAAGACGACACTTCGGCTGCTGCAACTATCAACCCTGAGGCTGTAAAAAATTATGTAGCACAGATTCAGAACATTTGCAATGCACAATCACTTGCCATGCCCCAGAATGTGTGGGATGTAGTGTTGCGTTTGCCCGATGCCACACAAACCAATGCGGTAGAAGAACTCACTGACGAAGAGTGGGCTGTGGTACTCAACGCTATTCAGCAAGCCGTGGACCATCTTGTTGACTTTCGTAAGCAAGAGGGGGCTGCACTCTACAAAAAGTTTAGTGAAAAACTCAATAACATTGAACAATATCTCCACGAAATCGAACCCTACGAAAAAAGTCGTGTAGAGAAAATTCGCCAACGTCTTTTTGACCGTCTTTCTGAACTTAAAGGCGTTGATTATGACAAGAATCGCCTTGAACAAGAACTCATTTATTACATTGAGAAACTCGACATAAGCGAAGAGAAACAGCGTTTGGCTAATCACTTGCGTTATTTCCGCGAAACCATGGACAACGGACATGGACAGGGCAAAAAACTTGGCTTTATCTCGCAAGAAATGGGACGCGAAATCAACACAACAGGTTCAAAGAGCAATCAAGCCGAAATGCAAAACATTGTGGTTAAGATGAAGGATGAACTTGAACAGATTAAAGAACAAGTGTTAAACGTAATGTAACCCTCTTCCTCCCCCGTAACGCAATAAGTAATGGCAAAAGTAATTATATTTTCAGCTCCAAGTGGTAGTGGCAAAAGCACCATTATCAACTATTTAATGCAGCAACAGCTCAATTTGCACTTCTCTATTTCAGCCACAAGCCGTCCGCCACGTGGCACAGAACAACATGGTGTGGAATATTTCTTCCTTTCGCCTCAGGAGTTTCGTGAGCGTATAGCAAATGGCGAGTTTCTTGAATACGAAGAGGTGTATAAAGATCGCTTCTATGGCACTCTGCGCTCGCAAATCGATGCACAGTTGGCAAAGGGCGAAAATGTGGTGTGCGATGTAGATGTGTTGGGTGGCCAAAACATCAAAAAGCATTATGGCGACCGTGCATTGAGCCTTTTCATTCAGCCCCCTTCAATCGAGGCACTTCGTCAGCGCCTCGAAGGTCGTGGCACTGATAGTGCCGAAGTCATTGCCGATCGCATAGCACGTGCCGAGTTTGAACTCTCGTTTGCACCAAAGTTCGATAAAGTGGTTGTTAACGACGACCTTGCTACAGCTCAGCAAGAGGCCCTGCACATTGTGAAGGATTTTATTGAAGCGTAAACATACATTTTGCTTGTCTATGGAATTGCGCAAACGTATAGCCATCTTTGGCGGTTCGTTTAACCCCGTTCATGTCGGACACATTGCCTTGGCGCGTTCAGTGGTGCAACAACAGTTGGCAGATGAGGTGTGGTTGTTGGTGTCGCCCCAAAATCCGCTAAAGCAGCAAGCCGACCTTTTGCCCGAAGCGCAACGGTTGGCATTGGCACGTAAGGCTTTGGTGAATGAAGATGGGGTAGAGGTAAGCGATTTTGAGTTTCATCTGCCACGTCCTTCATACACATGGAACACGCTGCAAGCTCTTTCTGCTGCCTATCCTGATGTGGATTTCTCGCTGCTGATAGGTGCCGATAATTGGGCATTGTTTCATCGTTGGGCACACCCAGCTGATATCTTGGCACACCACCAGTTGTGGGTATATCCTCGTCAGGGCATTGTGGTCGATGAGGCTTCCTTGCCAGCAGGTGTGTGCTTAATCGAAGCCCCATTGTTTCCCTTAAGTTCAACCGACATTCGCAACTTGGTGCGCAAGGGAGAGAGCATACACGGTTACGTGCCCCAAGCAATAGAGCAAGATGTGCAACGCTTGTATGCAACTCAATAAAAAGTGAATATTAGCGTGCAGTTTGGCGTGTTGAAGCACCAAACTGCGCGTTTGTTTTATTATGCTATCGTTTTGCTCCTTGCAATGAATTGTTTGTAACGCTAAAAAACTAATACAAAAAAATGAACACTCCTCCCTCAGTTTCTGTAATAATCCCAGCTTATAATGCAGCGCAAACCATTAGGCAGTGCGTGCAAAGCGTGTTGACTCAAAGTTTCAAAAACTTTGAGGTCGTTGTTGTGAATGATGGCAGTGCCGATGAAACCCCGAACATTTGCAACAGTCTAGCACAAGAAGACGAGAGGGTAAAAGTGATTCATCAAACCAATAAGGGCAGAACGGCAGCCCGAGAAGTTGGTCTTGAAAACGCATCCGCCCAATGGGTGTGTTTTATTGATGCCGACGACACCATCCCTCAAAACAGTTTAAGTGATTTATATTCAATGGCATCTGCCCAAACCGATGTGGTGTTTGGTAACGGATATACTTTAAATAATGAGCACAGAAAAACTATTCCGTTAAGCGATTTCCGACATCTTGCCGTAAGGGGAGAAGGGACAATAGGACTGCCCTGGGGAAGTTTATATCGAAAGATCTTATTAAGCCATTATATGTTCGATTTGCCTAAAGATATATACATGGGCGAAGACTATGTTTTTTGGCTTCGATTGATATTTACCACCACAAAGCCCATTCACATCGTTTATAACAAGGTATATACCAAAGGGGCAGACACAACCAGTAGCTCGTTTGTTTGGACTGTGGATTATGCCGAAAAACTACACGCGTTGCGAATGCAATCTATTCCGCAGAATGTGCAGACGCAGTATCTAAAGGATGCCCTTTCTGATGCAATCGTAAATTTAATGTCGGTGGCAATTTTCCAACCCAAACGAATTTGGCAAAACAGCCATTTTTATCGTCAGTTATTAGTCGATATGCAAAAATGTGGACATAGCTTCACAATGAAGCAAAAACTGTTTCTGAGCATCCCTTCTTTACGATTACGGCAAGCATATTCATGGTTTTATAACAGAGTGCATAGGGGATAGGGGAACCCTATTTTTCGGATTTTGAACACATTCTATCTCGCAGAATTCAACCCATAAATACGAGGCAATTTGCTTCAAACTTAGGGTGAAAGCGAAAATGACAAATGACAAGTGACACCTTAAAATATTGGTAATCAAGCAATTAAGTGTCACTTTGTCATTTGAAATATTTCTTAATTCTGAGTTAATAAATGTAACTATCAACATAGAAGATTAGTAATGAGTTTTCAGTAATCCACATTTTCCCTGTAAATGTGCGAAGAAAACTTGCGCGATTTTTCTATTGCCTAAGCAAAATGCTATCTAGCACCTCATTATGGCTAAAATGTAAGACATATTAACTCTATTATCTTTGCTTTTATTATTTCGCGATCTAGCCTTCGGTCATCATTGCCAAAAGTGACTTTTTAAAATTTGACCTATACGCCTAAAATTTGCACACTTTCGCGGTACGAAAAAAATATTTTACCCCAATAAACACTATAAGAGTGAATCGATTTTAACATTCCGAAAAGCCACAAATTTGCGAAAAATTTGGATACTCCTTTTCCGTGTTGTAACTTTGTACTCGCAAGTTTGCTAAAACACGCTCCATTTTGGCGGACGAACATTCCGAAGACATTCCGATATCATACCGAAGGAACACAGAACACATTTTGGAGCTATTTTCTAACCTTAAAACGTATCTCATCATGGCAAAAATTACTCCCATCAATGTCATCAAGGGTATCTCAGATAATTGGGTGGCAGAAAGTTTAAAAGATTTGCGGAAGACAAAATGAAAATTTTTTGATTTTCATTTTGTCCTTCACTCACCTTGCACTACTTTGCTATCGCGAAGTTAGGCTGCGGTTCGGAAGAAAAAATGAAAATTTTTTGATTTTCATTTTGTCCTTCACTCACCTTGCACTAACTTTGAACCATTAAAATTTAAGACTATGCCAAAAACAACAATTTCAAACCGAAACATTAATGCGGATATGAGATATTTGAAGCTCTTAGCAAGAGATTTTCCTACTATCTCACAAGTGACAACCGAGATTATAAACTTGGAGGCCATCCTGCATTTGCCCAAACCTACAGAGCACTTCCTTGCCGACTTGCACGGCGAGACAGAAGCGTTCCAGCATGTGCTGCGAAATGCATCGGGCAATATAAAACGTAAAGTGAAGGAACTGTTTGGCAACACATTGCGCGAAAAAGAAATCCGCGACCTCTGTACGCTGATTTACTATCCCAAACAAAAGTTGGAACTGGTAAAGCAAAATGATACTGACCTGTCAGACTATTATCAAACTACGCTCAACCAACTCATTGCTGTTTGCCGCAATGTTTCTTCTAAATATACCCGCTCAAAGGTTCGTAAGAGTTTGCCACCTGAGTTTGCTTATATTATTGAGGAATTGCTGCACGAAAGCAGCGATGATCGCAACAAGCAGGCTTATGTGGGCGTGATTATTCAAACCATTATTGGCACAGGACGTGCCGCAGGTTTTGTAATGGCTATTTGCGAACTTATTCAGCGCTTGTCTATCGACCAACTCCACATTCTTGGCGACATCTTCGACCGTGGACCAGGCGCACACCTTATTATGGATACGCTCAGCAAATATCATAACTGGGACATCCAATGGGGTAACCACGACATTTTGTGGATGGGGGCTGCGGCGGGCAATAAGGCTTGCATTGCCAGCGTGTTGCGATTATCGTTCCGCTATGCCAATACGCAAACGTTAGAGGAGGGATATGGCATAAATATGGTGCCTATGGCTACTTTTGCCATGGAGACTTATGCCGATGACCCTTGCAAGGTGTTCTATCCTAAAATAGAAGACCCAAACCGTCGTCCTAACGAAAAGACGTGTAAACTCATCGCACAGATGCACAAGGCGATTGCCATCATACAGTTTAAACTCGAAGGACAGCTCTACCAACAACATCCTGAGTGGAAAATGGATGATAGAAAATTGTTGGAAACCATTGATTTTGAAAAGGGCACTTGCTGCGTAGATGGAACTGAATATCCGTTGACCGATTTAAACTTCCCCACACTCGACCCTGCGAATCCTTACCAACTTACAGCCGAGGAGGAAGACCTTATTAATCGTTTGCAGCATTCATTCCTCATCTCAGATCGCTTGCAGGCGCATGTGCAGCAATTATTGCTCCATGGCAGCATGTATGGCATTTACAATTCTAACTTGTTGTTCCATGCCTCTGTGCCTATGAATCAGGATGGTTCGCTTAAGGAGATCGACGTGGAAGGTCAAATCGTGTCGGGACGTGACCTGATGAAGAGGGTAGAGGAGTTGGTGCGCGAAGGCTTTGATGAGGATGCTGATGCTACCGAACGACTTCGTGCTTCTGATTACTTTTGGTATCTGTGGTGTGGTCCCGACTCACCTCTGTTCGATAAGTCTAAAATGTCTACCTTTGAGCGTTACTTCATTGAAGATAAAAACACGCATAAGGAGGCAAAGGGGTATTATTACACGCTGCGCGATAATGCCGATGTATGCGACCACTTAATGGATTCGTTTGGAGTGGCAGGTAAGCACCGACATATTATTAACGGACATGTGCCTGTGCGTGCATCGAATGGCGAAAACCCCATTAAGGCTGGAGGCAAGCTCATGGTGATTGATGGCGGATTTGCTAAGGCATATCATAACACTACGGGTATTGCAGGGTATACTTTAGTTTATCACTCACGCGGTTTCCAATTGGTGCAGCATGCGCCATTTACTTCGACCGAAGAGGCAATTCTTAATGGCACAGACATCAAATCGACCACTCAAATTGTGGAGATGATGGGGCATCGTGCTATGGTGAACGATACAGATAAGGGTGCAGAATTGCGCGAGCAAATTGCTGACCTCGAAAAACTGCTCGTGGCTTATAGACGTGGCTTTATCAAGGAAATGTAAATAAGAGTAGGGCAGTAGTTTATCGTAATAGCATAAAATCTACGCCCTCTTCTTCAAAAATATTTTTCAGAAAAAAATGAAATCTCTCAAAGAATTATATCGCATCGGCATAGGTCCGTCTTCATCGCATACCATCGGCCCGCGTACAGCTGCCGAAACTTATTTAAGAAAACACCCCGATGCACAAGGTTTTCGTGTAACGCTTTATGGTAGTCTTGCGGCTACGGGTAGGGGACACTTAACCGATTTCGCAATACTACAGGTATTGGGCGAAAATCGCACAGAACTTATTTGGTGTCCTGAAATTGTATTGCCTTTCCACCCGAATGGCATGAAGTTTGAGGTGCGCAAAAATAATGGCGATTTTCAAGATGCGTGGACCGTTTACAGTGTGGGTGGGGGAGCCTTAGTCGAAGAAGGACAAGTGCAAACCGATACGCCCGATGTGTATGACCTCGATCATTTGTCGGACATTCAAAAATGGTGTGAAGAGCGTGGCGTGTCGTATTGGGAATATGTGCAACACTGCGAGGGTACCGAAATTTGGGATTATCTTGAAAAGGTGTGGCACACCATGTGCGAGGCTGTAGAGCGTGGCATTGAACACGAAGGGGTGTTGCCTGGGGCACTAAAGCTTCGTCGCAAAGCACCCGATTATTACATCCGTGCAATGGGCTATCCCACAAATCTTCAGTCGCGTGCTTTTGTGTTTGCTTATGCTTTGGCAGTGAGCGAGGAAAATGCTTCGGGGGGTACTATTGTGACAGCTCCTACTTGTGGCGCAAGTGGTGTGGTTCCGGCTGTGCTCTATCATCTTAGCAAAACTCGCAAGTTCCAAGAAACGCGCATTCTCCATGCACTTGCCACAGCAGGTATAGTGGGCAATATTGCCAAGAGTCGTGCCTCCATTTCGGGGGCTGAGGCTGGTTGTCAGGCTGAAGTAGGCGTGGCATGTGCCATGGCTGCAGCAGCTGCTAACTATTTGTTTGGCGGTTCGTTGGCTACCATCGAATATGCTGCCGAAATGGGCTTAGAGCATCATTTAGGAATGACTTGCGACCCTGTATGCGGTTTGGTGCAAATTCCTTGCATTGAACGCAATGCACATGCTGCGGCTCGTGCCCTCGATGCAAATATATATGCCAATCTTTCGGATGGGGCACACCGCATCATCTATGACAAAACAGTCGAGGTAATGAAAGAAACCGGACACGACCTCCCCTCGCTTTATCGCGAAACTTCTGAGGGTGGGTTGGCTAAGGACTTCCGTGGTTGATTTTTTGAAAAAATGGAAGATTGGGGGATAAATAGAATAAAAAAATCTGTTTTATAGCCCCATCTTCATGCTACAGGTTACAACACAATACAACAAATAGGGGCAGAACTCTTTTTGTTGCATTGTGTTGTCCATTCTGTAATTTTGTAATCTAGATGTTGTCAATGCTATAGAAAAACACTAAAAAGTAATACTGTGTTTTAAGGGCGTAAAACGCCTCTTTAAGACTTAAAATCAATTATTCTTAACACTAAAACCGCGTTTTTTTAAAGTCGACATGTAATTTCTTAGGATAAAACTTGCGTGTTTTATTCCAAAATTATATATTTGCGCAAGTATTTGGTATAACAACCGATATCCGACTATAGAAAACATTATTAACAGATGACAATTCAATTAAGAAAAATACATGAATAACATTAAAAGAGTCTACACTTTCGGTAACGGAAAGGCAGAGGGACGCGCTGACATGTGCAATGAATTGGGTGGCAAGGGTGCAAACCTTGCAGAGATGAACCTTATCGGTGTACCCGTACCCCCGGGCTTTACCATTACCACCGATGTGTGCAACGAATACTACGAAATTGGCAAAGACCAAGTAGTAGCTTTGCTTAAGGAAGAAGTTGAAAAGAGCTTACATCAAACTGAAGAGTTGATGAATAGCAAATTTGGTGACGTAGAAAATCCCCTTTTGCTTTCTGTTCGCTCAGGTGCTCGCGCTTCAATGCCAGGTATGATGGATACCATCCTCAACCTAGGTTTGAATGATGAAGTGGTTGAAGGCTTGGCTCGCAAAACTGGCAATCCTCGTTTTGCTTACGATGCTTATCGTCGTTTCGTACAGATGTATGGCGACGTAGTACTCGGCATGAAGCCCGTAAACAAAGAAGACGTTGACCCCTTCGAAGCTATCATCGACGAGGTGAAGGAAGCTAAGGGCGTTAAACTCGACAACGAACTCGAGGTTGAAGACCTTAAAGAACTCGTAGTGCGCTTCAAGAAGGCTATCGTAGAACAGACTAAGAAGGAATTCCCCACCGATCCTATGGAACAGCTTTGGGGTGCCATCTGCGCTGTGTTCGATTCATGGATGAACGAACGTGCTATCCTCTATCGTAAGATGGAAGGTATTCCCGCAGAGTGGGGTACTGCCGTAACTGTTATGGCTATGGTATTTGGTAACATGGGCGCTACTTCGGCTACAGGTGTATGCTTCAGCCGTGACGCTGCTACAGGCGAAGACCTCTTTAACGGTGAATGGTTGGTTAATGCACAGGGCGAAGATGTTGTGGCTGGTATCCGTACTCCGCAGCAAATTACACTCGAAGGCTCACGTCGTTGGGCTGAGTTACAAGGCATTAGCGAAGAACAGCGAAAGGCTGAATATCCTTCTATGGAAGAGGCTATGCCTGAAATCTATCGCCAACTCGATGCTATCCAGACTAAGCTCGAAGAGCACTATCACGATATGCAGGATATGGAGTTCACCGTACAAGAAGGTAAACTCTGGTTCCTCCAAACTCGTAATGGTAAGCGTACAGGTGCTGCCATGGTTAAAATCGCCATGGATCTCCTCCGTCAGGGCATGATTGATGAAAAGACTGCCATCGAACGTTGCGAACCTCAAAAACTCGACGAACTCCTTCACCCCGTATTCTCAAAGGATGCTTTGGGCAAGGCTAAAGAACTTACTCGTGGTTTGCCCGCAAGTCCGGGTGCTGCCTGTGGTCAGATCGTATTCTTCGCTGACGATGCAGCTAAGTGGCACGAAGATGGTCACAAGGTTGTGATGGTTCGTATCGAAACTTCACCAGAAGACCTCGCAGGTATGGCTGTTGCTGAAGGTATCCTCACTGCACGTGGTGGTATGACTTCACACGCTGCCGTAGTTGCTCGTGGTATGGGTAAGTGCTGCGTAAGTGGTGCTGGCGCTATCAACGTTGACTACAAAAACCGTACTGTAGAAATTGACGGTGTAGTGCTCCACGAAGGTGACTACATTTCATTGAATGGTACGAATGGTCGCGTTTATCAAGGCGAAATCCAAACTCAGGCTGCCGAACTTTCAGGTGACTTTGCTGCCTTGATGGATCTCTGTGCTAAGTATACTCGTTTGCAAGTTCGTACCAATGCTGATACTCCGCACGATGCAGAAGTTGCTCGTAAGTTTGGTGCAGTAGGTATCGGTCTTTGCCGTACAGAACACATGTTCTTTGACAACGAAAAGATCATCGCCATGCGTGAGATGATTCTTGCTGAGAACGTAGAAGGCCGTAAGAAGGCACTTGCTAAGCTTCTTCCCTACCAGAAGGAAGACTTCAAGGGTATCTTCCGTGCTATGGACGGCTATCCCGTAAACGTACGTTTGCTCGATCCTCCTCTCCACGAATTTGTTCCTCACGATCCTAAGGGTCAAGAAGAAATGGCAAAAGCTATGGGTGTTACAGTTGAATACATCCGTCAGCGTGTAGAAAGTCTCTGCGAACACAACCCGATGCTCGGTCACCGTGGTTGCCGTTTGGGTAACACTTATCCTGAAATCACGCAGATGCAGACTCGTGCCATCCTTTCTGCAGCAATCGACTTGAAGCGTGAAGGTCTCGATCCTCACCCCGAAATCATGGTACCTCTCACAGGTATTCTCTATGAGTTCGAAGCACAAGAGAAGGTTATCCGCGACGAAGCTGCAGCACTCTTCAAGGAAGAAGGTCTCGAAATCCCCTTCAAGGTAGGTACGATGATTGAAATTCCTCGTGCTGCTCTTACAGCCGATAAGATTGCATCACGTGCTGAATACTTCAGCTTCGGTACTAACGACCTTACTCAGATGACATTCGGTTACTCACGCGACGATATCGCAAGCTTCTTGCCTGTATACCTCGAGAAGAAGATTCTCTCTGTTGACCCCTTCCAGGTTCTCGACCAGAATGGTGTAGGTCAGTTGGTAGAAATGGCAGTAAACAAGGGTCGCACAGTTCGTCCCGAACTCAAGTGCGGTATCTGCGGTGAACATGGTGGTGAACCTTCATCAGTTAAGTTCTGCCACAAGGTAGGTCTTAACTACGTAAGTTGCTCACCTTTCCGTGTGCCCATCGCACGTCTCGCAGCGGCGCAGGCTGCTGTAGAGGAATAATAAGATAAGCCCTCGTAACTAACGAGTTAGGCGGTAAGTCTCTGATAATAAAGAGGATTGCCGCCTAAATTGTTTTTGGTGGGTCTGCATGTTCTGCACACTAATCATGCAGAATTTGTAGGGCAAACTTACAAAAAATAGCACAATGAACTGGGCGGACACTTACAAGAACTTACAAACAAATTTTGAAAGATAGATTATGGCAACATTCAAACCAGTAGTAAGAACTCCACGCAAGGATGGTTTCTATAAAGTCTATATCCGCGTGGTTCACAAAATAAAGCCCGGCTATATCAGCACGGACAAGTTGGTAACTAAACAACACGTTGACAAGGACGGTAACATAACAGACCCTTTCGTGAACGAGTATTGTGCAAGGCGCATATTGAGGTTTAGTGAGCTGCTTAACAGGGTGGACTGCACAAGGTGGACGGTCAGGCAGATCATCGAGTATGTGACGAAGGAAGACGAGGACTTGTGCTTCTCTGACTATGCTGCACTTCACATAGACCGTATGATTGACAATGGACAGGTGCGGAACGCCAAGAACTACAAGCTGGCGTTGCAGCACATGGCGAGGTTTGCAGGTACCAACAGGCTTATGTTCGGACAGCTGACATCGACATTCGTGAACCGATGGATAGCTACGTTGGAGCAGACGCACAGGGCAAAGGAAATGTACCCTGTGTGCATAAGGCAAGTGTTCAGAGCTGCCATCAAGGAATACAACGACTATGACAACGGCATCATCCGTATCAGGACGAACCCTTGGGGCAAGGTGAAGATACCACAGGCGGACCGCTCGACAAAGATTGCCATCAGCCCGGAGGAATGCCGACTGTTCTTTGCTGCACCATTGCCGGAAACGAAGTTCATTGACCCGGTGCCAGAGATTGGGCGTGACGTGGCCAAGATGATACTTTGCCTTGCAGGTATCAACACGGTTGACCTGTTCGAAATGCCAAGGGACGGCTATCACAACGGAATATTATGCTACAACAGGGCGAAGACGAAGAAGGTACGCACGGATGATGCGTATATCGAGATGCGCGTGGAGCCGGTTATCCAGCCATTGGTGGAGAAGTACAAATCGCACGATCCAAACGACAAGTACTTCTTCAACTTCCATGAAAGGTTTTGTGACAGTGACTCTTTCTGTGCTTGTGTGAACAAAGGCATCAAGATGGTTTGTGAGAGTATGGGCATCCCGAAAGCGAAGCAGTACAAGGCATACACGTTCCGGCACACATGGGGAACAGTGGCGCAGAACGACTGCAAAGCATCCATTGACGAGGTTGCATTTGCCATGAACCACTCTCATGGGCGCACCATCACACGAGGTTATATCAAGTTGGACTTCACACCGGCGTGGGATCTCAACGCTAAAGTGATTGACTTCATCTTCTTCAGCACACGCAGGAGCAAGCAGGGAATGGCGCGAGACGTTGACGAACGGAAGGACGCTTTGTTCCGCATAGCACCGAAGTACATGATTTATGCCCGGGCCTACTTCCGTGGTGAGGTTCTGGCCGAGGTGAGCGACATTGGCTTCAGCAACATTGACGAGATAATATCACGGCTGGCGGCGAAGCTGCCGGACAGCATCCCGGAAAGATGTGCAGTTCAATTCAGAATTAAAAACGTTGACACGGAACGTGAGGCGGTGTATGAACGCACCAAAGGTAAGGGCTTTTAATATTTGTCCGGCTTTGCAATTGCAAGGTCGGACATTTTCATTTTGTAGTATCTCAGAAAGTAAAAAAAGAACTTCAAACTCGAAGTCTTTTTGTCGTCGTTGTTGTCGTATTATACGACGTAAGGAGTATAATATATATCTATATTCCTTTATCCTTTATGTTTATATAACATTCGTTATATCTATACGCGCGCGCGAGGAAAACCCCATAGGGGATATTATTTGTGTCGAGTTTTCTTCTTTTGAAAAACCCCTTAGGGGTTTCTAAAATAACCCCTAAGGGGTTTTTGTTCGTTGCAACGGCTTGAATATCAACGAATAACATCTTTTTAAGTTTTTCCCCTTTTGTCGTCGTTCATTAGGTTTTAAGCATGTTCACTACAATTCGTTTCAGTGGAGTTTTCTGTTTTAAGTCGTTGATTACGTGGGAAAATATGTAGTTGTCGAGGGGTTTATTTACGGTTGATTTTCATGCAGTTTCAAAAACGGGTAAGGGGTTTTATAAATAACCCCATAGGGGTTTTTGTTGAAGAGTTTGGAAATAAAAAACGACCCATCCTCACGGACAGGTCGAAGTCTAAAAAACTATGAGTAAACAAAATGAGTCGGTCTAAAAGTAGATGAAATAGAGACTGGCTTAATCGTCCTCGTCGTCGTCATCATCTTCTTCCTCGCCACAAAGGACGCGCAGCTTGTCTTCGATTGTGCGTACGCTGACGTGTGCGTTCATGTCAACGTCGATAGCCTTCATCTTTGGTGTGTGGAACTCCAGCAAGCGCAGCTCGGCGTTTACGCGATCGTCAGGTGCAAGCATCATCATGTCGCAATCGAAGTCTGACATTGTGCGCTTCTTACCGTCGTCGCCAACTATTTCCTTGGGTTCGAAGTATGCCAAGGAATGTGTTTTGATGAACCCTTTAATCGGGTTCTCCTTGTTTGGTGTGCCCTTTTTCCGGCCACCGGTCTTCATTCCCTTCATATTGAATATGTTTTGTGTTGCGCCGTTGGCGCAAAAGTTAAAAGTACTGGGCAAAGATACATTACTAATTTAGCGCACGAATTATAACTTTTGAAACATAAAACGATATGGGACTAATTGGTAGCATAGCAGGAGGCGCACTCGGAGCAGCCGGCAGCATCTTTGGCGGCATCAGCGCAAGCAAGGCGATGAGACGAGTGAAGAAGAACCTCCAAGCACAGAAGGAGGCCAACCAGAACTGGTATGACCGTCGTTATAACGAGGATGCGACGCAGAGGGCGGACGCTCAGCGCATACTCACCCAGACGGAGGAGAGCATCAGGAACCGCAACCGACAGGCGGCAGGTGCCCAAGCCGTGATGGGTGGTACTGACGAGAGCACAGCAGCAGCCAAGGCCGCGAACGCACAAGCATTGGCCGATGCAACGTCGCAGATAGCTGTCAATGCGGAGAACCGCAAAGACCAGATTGAGCAGACCTATCAGCAGCGCGACTCGCAGATCAACGAAGCGTTGAACAATTTGGAGATTAACAAGGCACAAGCCATCAGTCAAGCCGTGCAGGGCGTAGCCAAAGCAGGTGCAGGGATTGCTGGAGCCTTCTAAAAACATGCGACATGAGTAATTGGACAGAAGAACAGCAGGAACAGTACGAGCAGGGCAATGATGGTGGATATACCCCACCTAAAGGTTCGCTTGACTGGGCCGAGCAGCCTGCACAGCCAGAGCCAGCACCGAAAGGGACGGAGGCATGGACTGAGCAGAACAGCGGAGGCAATGCGCCGGAGCCGTCGGAGTCGAAGGAACCACCAAAGACTGACGTGGCACCACCTGCCGACAAACCAGCCGGTGTGTCGCCACACAACGACACGATGGGCTACGATCAGCAGATAGCAGCCTTGCAGGAAGCCGCTAACCGCGTGAAGCCGGAAACTGAGGAGGAACGCAAGAAGAGAGAACGTAGGGAGAAGTCAGCGAAGATTGTTTCAGCTGTCAGCGACGGTCTGCAAGCGTTGAGCAACCTTTTCTTCACTACTCGCGGTGCTCCTAACATGTATGACCACAAGGAGGCAAGCCAGCTCACGCCATTGCAGGAGAAACTGGAGAAGCTGAAAGCTGAACGACAAGCCAACGCGGACAAATACCTCCAGTATTCACTCAAAATCGGTGACGCACAGAATGAGCGTGCCAAGACCTTGCGAGAGATGGAAGCTGAGCAGGAAAAGCAAAAATTGGCACGTGAAAAGGCACAACGTGAACAAGAGGAGCACGGATGGCTTGCGGCATTGCAGCCCGACAAGCAGCGTGAGCAAGCTGGTAAGGCTACTAAAGCCGAGCAGGAGGCTGTTACAGCCAAGGCAGAAGCGGACAATGCTCCTGACCTCTACAAGGCAAAGGTTGATACCGAAAAGGCACGAGGTGAGGCACAGAGAGCGTCGGCTGCATCAAGCCGGGCAGCGGCCACAGACCATTATGCTTCGGCAAGGGCGCATGACCGTTCCAATAACAATGAATTCAGCGCATGGGACGAGAATGGACGTGAGCACAAGTTCAGAACGGCGGCAGCTGCGGAGGCCTTTGCCAAGCAACACGGTACGTTTGAAGAAACTGATGTTACCTCTACAAGTACGACTGACAGCGAGACCAACGGCAAGTCCACTACTACCTACAAGAAGAAAAGTGGCTATGCCAAGCGCGTAGTCCCCGATAATACGCCTCCAAGCAGAAGACGCGGAGGCAATAAAGATAATACACCACCAAGCAGAAGAAGATAATGGCACAAGTAAACGATAATGACGACATCAAGTGGCTCTACGGCAAACTGAAAGCCAAGGGCTACAATATTGGCAGTGAAGCAGAGTTCAAGTCTTCGCTTGCCAACGGTGAAGACCGCAAGTGGTATTACGAGAAGGCCAAGGGCATGGGGCTTAACATGGGCAGCATGGACGACTTCGAGAGTATGTATGCACCAAAGGCGGCACCGGCACCCAAGAAGGAACCCCCATCTTCTGGACAGCGGAAGCCAGCCTCAGCCGTTTCGGCATCCCCGGAACAGCCAAAGAAGCAGAAGCCGAAGGGCACGCCTATGACGGAGCAGGACAAAATCCGCATGAGCTTGCAGATGGGCCAGATGAAGCAGCAGGTGCAGCAGGGCATTGCCAACACCAATGCCAAGATTGGCCGCATGATGGAGCCGTTGACACAGAAAGGACGCGAGCGACGCAGACTTGGAGAGTTCCAAGCGCGTATGGCTGGCACTCCTACTCATGTCGTCGGCTTCAACACCGCATCCCCGGCTCCAGCAGGTAGTGGCGCACGCGGCAGAAGTCAGCAGAAGCCGGTGCAGAGCGAGCAGTCGCCTCAGCCATACGGAGTGAAATATGAGAACGGCAAGGCAAAAACCCAGTGGGTATTGCCTGACGGTACGCTCACTACATCACTTATAGAGGCCAACCAAGCCGAGTATGAGGCAAGAACGGCACGTCTCGCCCACCAGTTCCAAGACCGCATGAAGGAGAACGGACTTGACCCTAACAAGCCCGAGGACGTTCGCAAACAGGCGCAGCTGGACTATGAGGCTCCTATGCGCAAAGCAATCGAGGACGAGTGGCAGCGTGCCGAAGCCGAGGACAGAGCGGCTGACGAGGCGTACCGCAAGGACATGGAACGTGCTGAAGGTGGCGGTTTCTGGGATAGACTGAAAAAATCTATCACTCCTCTCGGTCCGGACGGCATGCCATTGCGACGAGGTGACGAGACTTTGCGCGACATCAAACGAGCTGCAAAGCGTCAGGACACGTTCAATCTGGAGAAGATGGCGCAGTCTGTGTTGCAGAATATGCCACAGGAGTATAAGGACAATCAGATGCTGAACTACAGCCGCTACTTCCGTGAGCATCCGTCGGAGTTGAAAGGCAGAACGGTATCGCAAGCTGCAAAGGAAGCCCTGCAAGGCGAGGTGTACCACGCTACTTATGAGCGTGCAGTGCAAGCACGAATGCCTAAGAGCAAGACGGAGTTCCTTCTTCGCAAGGTTGCAGACCAGCCGTTCTTCTCACAGACGATGTCCGACAATATGGCAGCACGTCTATTCTCCCACTCCATCGGAACAGAAGCCGCCGACATGGATGCGATGGGCAGATATGGCACAGATCATCGTGCGCTCGACATCACTGGTACCGTTTTGAATATGGCTATTGACCCGACTACCTATATTTCGGGTGGCGTTGGTAGCTTTGCAGGTAAACAGGCATTGAAACTAAGTGGCAAGGTGGCACTCAAAGGCGCAAGCAAGGAAGCAGCAGAGCGTTACGTCGGTCGTACACTTGCTGGACGTATGGTTGCAGGAGTGGCCGCAGGTTCTGCCAACTTCGGTACATTCGAGGGCTTGAAGAACATGCAGCAGCAGATGAGGCTGGGCGGAACATTGAACCCGGAAACTGGAGAGTATGAGTTTTCAGCTGGCGACATGTTGAAGGCAACCGGTCACGGCATGTTGCTCGGTTCGGTTACCGGTACCCTATCTCCAGTGTTGGGCAATGTGTCTGACAAGTTGGTGAAGGCCACCGAGAGCACGGCTGGCAAGGTGGGCATCCGTGCAGGAGAGCTTATGACCTCTACTGTTGCCGAGGGAACTATTTTTGCCACTCCCGAATGGATCGAGAACGTACAGTTAGCAGACGACGACCCAAGAAAGCGCAAGGCTATAGACATCTGGACGGACAACATGGCTATGATGTTGGGTTTCAAGGTAAGCCACGGCATCAAGTCGGCACCACAGGTTATTGCCGGTCTTCGTCCTATAGCTGAGCCTAAGACCATGGAGGAGCGCAACCGCAACCGAAGAAGTTTTGCAGAGAGACTACGTAAGCGCATGGATGCGAGTCCGCGTGACCTCGACTTCACCAAGGAGGAACGTGAGGAACTCAGACGCAACGGATATGGCGACCTTGCATCGCTCTTCACTCGCACACCTAAGCAGCCGACAAAACCAAAAGCCAAGCCGACCATGACGGACGGCAAAACCATGACATTTGACGTTGACTACCAACATGCAGAGGCCAAGCGTGTGAGCAATCCGGAGTTTGACGGCTACGAAGCTATGGAACGCCTCATGCAGGACCCGAACGTCAGTCAGAGCGCAAGAGCGAAGGCATATTATATCCTCACTGGACGTATGTTGCCGATGGGCACCGTCACTGGTTATACAACCAATAAGGATGCGAACGGCGTGACAGTACAGGCTGTGACCGCACAAGGCGAGGTTGTAACGAGCCGCCACTTCAAAACTGAGGAAGGGGCAAAGAAGGAGGAGGCCAACATCATGCGTCAGGCCGAGCTTAATAGTGTGGACGTTGGTGAACGCTACAAGGAAGCAGCCGCCAATGCCAAGGTTGTGCAAGCCGCTGTTGAGTCTGTTGCACCCGGTGCCGACTTTGCCACTGTCATGCGCAACTACAAGGCTGTGAAGGAGGGCGACAAGGATGCTATTGCGGCCTATGGCAAGATGGTTGAGGATATAGACCGCGCCATTGAAGCCAACAAGACAATGGCAGACGGTGAACGTCCGGAAGCCATCCGCGCATCAATCAAGGAGGAAACCGGCGTGGACGTTGACGCTACACTACGCAAGGAGCCGAAAAACCGCACCGAAGAGGAGCAAGCAGCTGTAGAAGACTATATCAAGCGTTTGTTCCCAGAACAGAAGAGCGAGGAGGCAGGAGCCAGCGCAGAGGCAGAGCAGCCTATGTCGGAGGCAGAGTCAGCCGCCGCAGCCGCATACGACCAAGCACGTCTGCTTTGGGATAAGGTGGAGAAAGGCGATACCGACGCTAAGGCCGAGGTAGATGCCATTACTTTGCGTATGCAGGAGGCTTACCAGATGTGTGAGGATGCCTTCGGTGCTGACGCTGAAATGCGCATTGCAGAAATAAACGAAGACCCTTGGCCGCTTGTCAACAATCCGGAACTAAGCGAAGACCAGCAGGACGCTGTACTCTACTATGTCAATGCCAAGGCAGCAATGGAGGGCGTTATGGACGCTTCTAATGAAGCCGCCGACGGCAAGCGCAAGGAGGTTGAAGCCAATGTGGAGCGACACACCCATAAGGATATGGGCGTTGTTCAGCCTGCAACCATGAAGGTTGACGACAAGCCGGTGTACGTTGTCAAGGGCAATGTCGTGATGCTCCCCGATGGTTCCGGCATTGACGTGCGCAATTCGGATCAGAGTATTGTTATCTGTGATGCAGAGACTGGCGAGTATAAGTTTGCCAGCCCGGACCAGCTGTTCTCTCTTGGTGAGGCTATCGACCCACAGACAGAACTCGATGAGGCATACGCCAACATTCAAGCCGAGCACGAAGCCGTGCTTGGTGTACCAGAAAACGGTGAAAACGTACAGGGAAACGGTGAAAACGTACCAAATTCGGCTGAAAACGTATCACAGCTTATCGATGAGCAGTTGCAACAGTACGCCCATAGTGCCTTCAATGAAGCCACACAGAGCAACGGTATCACTATTCCGCAAGAGCAAGCCGAGCAGTTGCAGCAGCACAACCAACAGATGCTGGAGCAGGAACAACAGCGCAAGGAAGAGGAGGCAAACCGACAGCCTACCGCATTGGAGCGTGTACCCATCAACGAGGAAACCGGTGAACCTATGTTTGAGAAGGCAGACCGCGAGACAGCCCTTGATGCTCTCAACGAGGTTACTGGAGGCAATGATGAAAATACTACTGCCATCGTGAGAGCGCAAGTAGAACAGGCGACTAAGGCACTTGAAGCGTTGAAGAAGAAGAAGGAACCCACAAAGAAAGCTCCTTCTCTGAAAGGTTCACCAATGGCAATGGTAAAGGCGCAGCAGGAAGCAGAGGCCAACTACAACACCGCCATGGAAGAGTATAACGCCCAAGTAGCCGCAGCAGAAGAGAACTTGAACGCATGGTCGCGCATCAACTCCCTTATGAATGACAGAAAGCGTGCCATCCGTGAGCAGCAGGAGGCAGAGCGCAAGGTTCGCGAGGAAAAGCTACACGCCGAAGCCGTTGCACGTTTGGAGGAAGACAAGCGCATTGCCGCTGAGAAAGCAGCCGAGCAAGAGGCCGTCGGCACTCATGCCGTGAACCCGAAGATAAAAGCAAAGTGGGACGGAGCCACCAAGGTTGAGGGCAATCCTAATGCTATCACCCTTGCAGATGGTTCTACAATCCGTGGTCACTACGTCCTCACTGAGGCAGGAGCAGCCACAACCAGTCATGACGTGAACAATGCCTACGAGCCTACTGAAGGTTTCCCGGTTGATGAGAATGGTGAGAGCGTGAATGACCGTGACTACAAGCGTGACAAAGACGCGCAGCGCATTGTAAGGGATATGGCAGACAGCTACGACAGCAGAGCTTTGCAGACACCAGTCATTGTTAGCAAGGACGGCGTTGTGCTTTCGGGCAACAACCGCACTATGTCGGGCGAGATTGCAGCAAAGAACGGCACAGACAAGGCGTATGTGGACCACTTGCGCGAGTTTGGAGCCATGTTCGGTTTCACTCCCGAGCAGATAGACGGCATGCAACATCCGCGTGTTGTCTTTGTTCCAGATGAGGAACTGCCATACGATGCAAGTACGTTTGCACGTTTCAACGCAGAACAGCAGAAGAAGCAGAGCAAGCCTGAGCACGCCGTGAAACTTGGCAAGATTGTTCCTGACAATGTGTTCACAAGCATAACCAATGACATCAGTCGCTTTGACCGCATGTCTGACTACTATGCCGACGACAAATCAGTGGCTTCTGCCATCAGTCAGTTGTTGGATGCAGGAGTTATTAACGAAATGCAGTTACCAGAGCTTCGCACTGGCAATGCTTTGTCGGCAGCAGGTAAGGAACTTATCGAGAACACACTTATAGGCAAGGTCTTCCAGACTTCGCCCGATGCCGTGCGCCAGATTATCAGCACACCGACACTTCGTCAGTCTGTTGTTATGGGCTTGAACGAGATTGCCAACAACCGCACACTTGCCAAGAGCGGCTATGACCTTAGCAAGGAATTGGCAGCAGCCGTTGATCTTGTGAGTCGTGCCAAGTCTGACTCGCCCGAGATCTATAAGGAAGGTATGCCGGTATCTCCTTACGGCAGACAGCAGGGTCTGTTTGACGACGAATACGGAGACAGTCGTGTAACTGATGGCGTTACGTTGCTCCTTGCCGACCTGCTAAACAGCGGAAAGCCGAGCGACTTGCGCAAGGTTCTCTCTACATACAATAACGAGGCTGCATCATCTGCTGCAGGTCAGATAGACATGTTCAGCGGAGACGTGACCTCCAAGGAAGAAATTCTCAAAAACGTAAACGAATATTTCAGAAATGCTACACCAAAAGAACAACAAGCCCTCATCGACGCAGCCGTTGCAGAACGCAAACGGAGAACAGAAGCCGCAGAGCCAGCTGGAGGAGACGAGGCAAGCGAACAAGCTACGGTTGTTGCTGGGAGCGATGCAGAGCCTCAACAGCCAGTCGTAGCCAGTGAAAAACCAGTTAAGGGTAACGAACCCGATGCCGACGCATTGGCGAAGGAAGCCGAGGATAAACTGAGCGAGCGCATCACCGATACAGAAGACGAGTGGACGGAGCCAAGCGAATATGGAGAAATCTACAAGCATCGTATGTTCGTTGATGGCAAGGAAGTTATCAAGGTTGACGCTCCTGACAAGAGCAAGAATTATCCCGGAACCTATTATGAGATTGACGGCAAGCAGTTTGGCGACCTCTACGAAGTAGCCAACTATATTGACGGCAATGAGCAGCCGTTGTCTGCCAAGATTGAAGCAGCCTCTGCCGAAGTAAACACCGACCCCACCGAGGCACAAAAGGAAGCCGGCAACTATAAGAAGGGACATGTGCAAGTTGGAACGTTTGACATCACCATTGAGCAGCCGCAGGGCAGCGTGCGTAAGGGCACTGATGCTGACGGCAAGCAGTGGGAAAGCAAGATGAACAACACTTACGGCTACATTCGTGGCGCAGTGGGTGTTGACGGCGACCACATTGACGTGTTCCTCTCCAATGATATTGACGGTTGGAACGGACGCAAGGTGTATGTTGTGGACCAGTACAACCCCGACGGCAGCTTTGACGAGCATAAGGTCATGCTTGGTTTCAATGATGCAGACGAGGCTAAGGGCGACTACCTTGCCAATTACGAGCAGGGCTGGGAGAATGACCGCAGAATTGACATTACCGGCGTGAACCTCGAAGACTTTGAAAAGTGGATAGAGTCGAGCAAGCGTAAGACTAAGCCTTTTGGCGAGTACTCGTCGGTGAAGAAGGACGTTGTGGAAATCAATACACCAGAAGAAGCCGGCTATTCCATCACTCCTTCAACCTACACCAATAAGAAGGGCAAGACGAGCGATGTTTCTCTCCTTACCTTTGGCCATGACTTGACAGCCGACCAAGAGCGTGCCGTCAAGGAGTTTGCCAAAGAGCGTACAGGTGAGGGACGCTTTGCCCCTGCACGCGGTTGGAAAGACCGTGAGAGCGGTGGTTGGATGTTCCGTAGCGAAGAGGACGCACGCAAGGCCGCTGAAATGGTTGGTAATGAGGAAGCCGTTGCAGACAACCAGCCAATGACAGCACAGGAACTTCGCGATGCCGTGGAGCCGAAGAAGCCAACGACAAGTAAGAAGACCGCAAGCAAGAAACCTGCAAACCGCGTAGAGAGCGTGCCAACAGAAGAACCAATAGAGCCGGAGAAGCCTAAGTATGAGGTCAGTGACGAGGAAATGAACGGATTGATGAATGACATTCGTGATATTCTCGGTATTGGTGACGATGAGGGCGATGCCGGGTTTAAGTTCCGTGAGCCGGACGAACTGACCGCAGAGCAGCGTCAGAAGCTCATGTCAGTCGGTCAACGTCTGGCCATGGCCATGGTTGAGCGTGGCAATGAGTCGTTTGGCAACTATGCCTCTATGATGGTTAAGGCATTGGGCGACAAGGTTCGCCCTTGGTTAAAGGCTTTCTATGGAGGGCTGGAGTATGTTCCCGGCTATGACAAATACGCCCTCACTCCATACGAAGAGGTAAAAGCCTTTGACGTGGAGAATTTCGACAAGCCTACCAAGGACGTAATGGCACAAGCCAACATGATAGTAGAGGAAGGCAAGGCACAAGTGGCCGCAGAAAAAGCAAACAATGAATTAAAGGCAACAAGAAATGAGCAACGAAAAGAAACCGAAAAGCAGACAGCAGCAAATACAGATGCTGTTGCAGCAGAAGCAAAGTCTGTTGCAAGCGAAGCAACGGCTCTCGCAGAAACTTCAAGCGACGAGCAAGCCCTCACCGGAGCAGCAGAGCGAGTAGATGAAACCCTCGACAAGGTAAATGAGCAGCTTGCCCTGCTTGGCTACTATGAGGCTGACGAGGTGGAGAAGGACTACAACGAGGCATACGGCTACATGCGTAATGCCGAGAAGAAGGCCGTCAAGGATGCAGCCAACCTTGCAAGCCAGTTGATTTCTGATTTGAACCTTAGCCACTATGAGGCTTCTCACTCAAAGCAGGCGGATAAGAAAGGCAATCGTAAGAAAAAGCCACTTGCAGTTTCCAACATTTCCCCTATTGGAGGTGATGTGTCTATACACCTGCCATTAGAAGAAGGACGCGAGCTGTATCTGACAATAGGCGTTGAGGCAAGAGCAGCCAAGGGTGTAGATGGCTTTGGAGGCAGCGACCTTGAAGTTACTCACATCATGTTCCGGGTTGACCATCCTGAAGGCACCGGCAATGACCGCTACGGTAGAAATGTCTTCGTTGACAGCAATGTTACGTATTCTGACCTTCTGAAGCAGGTGCAGCGTGAAGCCTACAAATATCTTATAGGTAGTGGCGTGACCAATGAAGGAGAGTATGCAGCAGGTGACAAGGTGCAGTATTCAACCGATGGTGGCCGCACATGGACTGATGCAGTTGTAGTGCAGCCTAACGATGAGGGCGGCATCCGCATTGACACCGGCCTTGCTCCTGTCATGTGGGTTAATGCTCACCCGGACCAGTTGCGCCATAAGCCAAGCGAGTCAGCCGAGCCGAAGCATGAAGCCGTTGGCGACTTCTACGAGGATGGTATTAACGAGAATGCCGTTGCGGCATTGCCAGAAGACACTGCCATACAGCTCCATGTTGTTGACATTCTCAATCCGGGCATGACTGACCATTCAATGAAGTCGAAGATCGAGAGCCTCAACACGTTGCTCCCTAAAATTTCAGACAAGAAATTGTCGGAACTCGACAAGGAGTATGGCGATGACAAGGATATGGGCACCCATATCAAGGCAGAGGTGGCGAAACGTGAAAACGAGGGTATCTTCAAAAAAGCGGAGCGCATTGCCAAGGAAGCCAAGACGGAGCGCGAGAAAACGCCTATAGATAATAATGGCTTCGGAATATACCAAAAAGCCTATGATGATTTTATAGACGGAATAGAACACAAGGGTATGCTTCCGAATGTCAAGGCTTTGAAGAATATGGTTACTAAAGCCAAACGCAGATTGGGTATTCTTGAAAAGGGTGCAGCTGTTGGTATTAAGAATGATGAAGATTTGAAACATCATGAAAAGGCCGTACATGAACTCATAAACATGCGAGACGCATATCAAGCCATGCTTGATTATGTAAACAAACGAATGAAAGCTTCAGAAGTGAAGACTTCAAAAGTTAAACCAGAGCAGCCAGTAGGTGATTTGTTTGCCGGGTTGTTCGATGAACCAAATAATAATGAAACAGCAGACAGCAATAGCAGTAGCCCAAGCCAAACAGTGGCTGGAGCAGAACGCCCGGACACCGTGGGCATTGATGAAACTGGAACTGATGGAGCAGAACGCACCACAGCAGTTGCAGGAACTGACGGAGAGCGGTCAACTGATGCAAGCCGTGAAAACGGACGAGAAGCAGCTGACGGAGCAGTACATGGAACTGATGAGGTCGGGGGAATACAACCACCAGTCGGAAATCGGGGACGTGATGAGAGCGCAGCTGATGGAACAGTTTCCAATGGAGCCACAAATGAGCGTGGACGAGTTGCTGGACCGCGCACTGTTCAGACAGGAGAGATTGACGGAGGAGGAAAAGAACTTTCTTCGGGAGAACCTGCCAGCTCCACTGGCGAGGGAAGTAGACCTTCTGCCGTAAAGAAGCAGCGTACACCTGTGCGCAAGTTTACAAATAACTTCCATTATGGCACAGACGGCAATGAAGCCGACAACTACACGCCTGCACAGCGTTTGGAGGGCAACGTGTCAGCCATTGAGGTAATAGCCAAACTCTTCAAAGAGGGACGTAAGGCCACTGATGAAGAAAAGCAGATACTTTCTCGTTTCCGTGGTTGGGGACAGATAGACCAGTTGAGCAAGTTCTATTCTGTTGACCAAATGCGTAGGGACACCTACGGCAATTCGCCATACCGCAGACTTGCAAATGCAATCGACACGCTTGACCCAGACGGCAAGAAAGGCGTGTTTGCAGGTATCAAGCGAGCTGCCCTATCGTCATACTATACCCCGACCAAGATAGCAAGTGCGATGAACTCTTTCCTTTCGCTTGCAGGTTTCAAAGGCGGCACTTTCCTCGATCCTTCAATGGGCAACGGCATCTTTGAGGGAACACTTCCCAAAGACATTCAAGAGCGCACAATGATAACTGGCGTTGAACTTGACTGGCTTTCGGGACAGATTTCACGCGCCCTTTATCCTGATGCTGATGTGCGCATTTGTGGCTTTGAGAAGTCGGAACTCACACCGAACTCGCAAGATGTGGTGACAAGTAACGTGCCATTTGGTGACATCGAAGTAAACGACCCGACATGGAAGAACGACAACAGTCCTGTTAAGCGGTCGGCACAGAAGAGAATTCACAACTACTATGCTGTGAAGATGCTCGAACTTACACGCCCCGGCGGAATTGTTGCCATGATGACAAGTCCTGCCGTGATGGACACGCAGAGCAACCAGCATATCCGTAGATACATAGCCGAGCAGGGCGAGTTCCTCGGAGCTGTCAGACTGCCCGACAACACATTCCAAGGCACAGGCGCAATGGCCGACATCATCTATATCCGCAAGTGGAAGGATGAAGAGGACGCTCAGAAGACACGAGAGAACCCTGACTATGCGGCACGTGAGCAAGCATTTTTGTCTTCCGCTGAGACCACTGCACCCAACAAGCGCAATGGTGAGAAGCAAAAGGTGTCGCACAATGCCTACTATGCGAGCAACCGCAAGAACATGATTGGCGACGTAGTGGCAGGTAATCAATACAATGATAAGAGTTTCGGCTTACATAGCGAACTGACCACCGATCAGATAGCCAAGGAAGTTGAGAAAGCAGTAAAGCGTATTGTTGGTGACCGCAAGGGAATGCTCTTTGACACCACACGCACATCACGCGAGGTTAAACAAGCCGTTCGTGAGGAGTACAAGGGTGATGGTAACTGGGTAAGTACTGGCAACCTTGTTATTCAAGACGGCAAGGTCGGTGTGCTGACCGCTACAAAGAATGAGTATGGCGATGTGACAAGGGTGTTTGAGGAGCAGCCACAGCTGGCTAAGCAGAAGAAGCGCATCATTGCCATGGGAGAGGTACGTACCGCTATGAAAGAACTCATTGCAGGGCAGATTGATGGACTTTCGGACACGAAGCTCAACATGCTACGTGCCAAGCTCAAACGAGCATACGATGAGTTTGTCAGCAAGTATGGCAAGTTGCAGGACACTGACAACGCTGTTGTCCTGAGCGACATTGACGGCTATACACTGCAAGCACTTGAAGTATGGAAAGGCGGCAAGTTCCAAGGACTGTCCGACATCTTCACCAAGAACACCATCAAGCCAGCCCTCAAACTTGAAGATGCCAAGACACCGCAGGAAGCCATAACCACCTCATTGGCGGAATATGGTGAAATCCGTGGCGAGTATATCGAAAAGGCGTTGGGCGCAGACTGGTTTGAGCAGTGTGGTGACCTTGTTTTCAAGGAGCCGAATGCCACAGACCGTTATGTAACACGCGATGAATACCTCAGTGGCGATGTAGTTGCCAAATTGGAGGAGGCAAAGACCGCAGCTGCAACAGACCCGACCTTTGAACGCAATGTCAAGGAGTTGGAACAGGTGCAACCTGCCACTATACCATTCGACGACATCACAATACACCTTGGTGCGCGATGGATACCGCAAGAAGTACTCAACGATTTTGTGAAAGAGACTCTTGGATTGCACGCATCGTCTTCACGTAGCTATGAATGGGTTGACGGTGAGCGTAGGGAAATCATCAAGAGTGGTGTAGTGTATGTTCCTGAAACAGACTCCTTTGAAATCAATATCGAAGCAAAAGAACTCGGAGGACAGGCAGAGGATTGGAAGACAGCCGACAAGAGCATCAAGGAGATATTCCAAGCAGCACTTGAAGACAAGGACTTCCGCATTGTGCGTAAGGACAAGGACGGCAACACATGGATAGACCAAGAGGCAACCGAGCTTGCCAATAGCAAGGTGGCCGACCTCAGAGAGCATTTTGAACAATGGTTGCCCGGTGACGACAATAGAATACAGACCATGGAGCGAGCCTACAATGACCGTTTCAACCGCATTGTGCTCCGCAAGTGGGATGGTTCACACCTCAACGTGCCCGGATTGATGGGCAAGGAACTCCGTCCGCATCAGAAAGATGCCGTATGGATGCTCATCAACAACCGAGGTGGTATTGTTGATCATATAGTTGGTGCAGGAAAGACCCTTGTCATGCAGTCGGCCATTATGGAAATGCGCAGAATGGGCATAGCCAAGAAGCCAATGATTGTGGCATTGAAATCAACAGTGCCACAGATAGCACGCGAGTTCAAGGAGGCATATCCTACCGCACGTGTGCTTGCACCATCAGAAAAGGACTTCAGTACCGAGAACCGCAAGAAGTTCTTCGCTAATATCTCGCTCAACGATTATGACTGTATCATCGTTAGTCATGAGCAATATTGCAAGATACCGCACTCCGAGGAGGCAGAAGGCGATGTAGTGAATGAGCAGCTCGCACAGCTCGATGCCATGATTGAATACCTTTATGGCACCGGCGACAAGAGCCAGCTCACCAAGCGACAGATAAAATCGCTTGAAAAGCGCAGACAGAACCTACACGCCAAGTTGGAGAAACGTCTTGACCGTAGCACTGACCGCGAGTTCTGCTTTGAGAACATGGGTATAGACTATCTGTTTGTGGACGAGTGCCACCAGTTCAAATCCTTACCCTATGTCACCAGTTACCAGAACGTGGCAGGATTGGGCGAAGCATCAGGTTCAAACAAAGCCGTTGCTCTGCTGACTGGCATCCGTCACCTGCAGAAGATGCACCAAGGTGACAAGGGAACAGTGTTCCTTTCAGGAACGACCATCACTAACTCTCTTGTTGAGATATACAACCTGCTCAACTATTTGCGTCCGCGCAAATTGGAGCAGTTGGGTATGCCGACCTTTGACGCATGGGCAAGCACCTTTGCCGTACATTCGTCGGAGTTAGAGGCAGGTGTTTCCAACGAGTTCAAGATGAAAGACCGTTTCCGCTATTTCGACAATGTTCCCGAATTGTCGCAGCTCTATGCGGAGATAGCCGATGTGCGCAATGACTATAACCTGCAACTGCCCAAGCCAAAGGTGGACGGCAAGACGGTGATTGTTCCGCAGTCAGATGCCGTGGCAGAGATAAACCGCGAGGTCGTGAATATGCTTCAGACCAAGGACGGTAGCTATTTCGGTATTCACCCGAAAGACCCGAAGAAATTCCCATGGGGACTTGTAGCATCGGGAATATCGGCAAAAGCAGCAGTCAGTCCGCGTCTTGTGTTCCCGGAAATGGATGATAGTGTCGGTAAGATTTCCTATTGCTGTGACAACATCAAGAAGTCGTATGACGAAATGAAGGAGCAAAAAGGCGTGCAGCTTGTGTTCTGTGAACTTGGTGTTCCAACAAAGGGCAAGGAATACGATGCCTATCATGACATTATAAACCGACTGACAAAGGACTACGGCATACCCCGTGAAGAGATAGCCTACATTCAGCAGGTGAAGAACGATACTGAAAAGGAAGCATTGTTCCAAAAGGTGCGTGACGGCAAAGTGCGTATTCTCATTGGAGGTACACGAAACATGGGTACCGGTGTGAATGTACAGACACGCATCACCGACCTGCACATGCTGACCGTGCCATGGCAACCTGCCGACTTGGAGCAGTGTATTGGCCGTGGTAGCAGACAGGGCAATGTAGTGGCTCACGATTTCCTCAATAATAAGGTACGTGTACACTATTATGCCACTGAGGGAAGTCTTGACTTATACAAGTACCAATTGCTTGACGCGAAGGGCAAGATGTTCACACAGTTCAAGATGGGAACCATATCTGGTGAACGCAGCTTTGACGAGGGCGATGCTGACGAAAACGGCAATATCGACCCTGCTCAGATGGTTGCTTTGCTTTCTGGCAATCCAATTATCTTTGAGAAATCAAAGCAAGACAAGTTGGTGAAGAAGTTGAAGTCACTTTACAACGGCTTCTTGCGTGACCAACAGCGTAAGAGACAGAACTACGAGACGGTGACAAAGAAAGTAGAGAACTTGAAACGCCTTATCTCGTTAAGCGATAGTGATGTGCATGACCTGCAAAGAGAGGACTTCAAGCCGGATGATAAAGGCACATATCCCTCAAAGGTTAAGGTAACCGTGGAAGGTTCCTATTATGGACAGAACTTTGACAAACCAAAGGAAGCTGGCCAGTATATCCTCGAACAACTGAAGAACAACAAGAAAGTGGTGCTTGCAGGGTTCGGTCAGCGTGCTGATGTCGTGTTTGTCACAGGCGACGACTTGCTATCTTCACACTACGAGGTGCAGATTGGAGGAAACAACGCATGGAGCATCCGTTATTCAAAGCGAATGCCCCAAGACCCGACACAGGCAGGCCTCGTATTCCGTAATCTATTGGAGCAGATCATCCATAACAATGAGGTGTACCATCGCGAGTATGACACCAACAGCGAGATGTTGAAGACCATGCCTAAGGGTGATGCGCCATTCCCAAAGCAAAAAGAACTTGATGAAGCCATTGCCAAGCAGAAAGAACTCGATGCCGAGTACAACAAACTTGGTCAGTCGGAAGAAGACAAGACGAAGTTCCGTTTGCTTGATGAGGATGATCCGAAGGCAATGGAGCTGGAGTCTTTGCCGGAGAGTGAGTTGGTTCCTGTTTACCGTAATGTGCAAGCCTTTGAGGATGATGCACTGGGTTCACCTATGGCATTTACCGATGCAGAGACAAGCGAGCGCAGAACATTGGAAGGCAGACGTTGGAACTATTCTGCACCTCCAAAGGTGGAACTCACCGAGGAGCAGCAGCGCAAGCTGGACGAACTCAACAAGTCTGGCTACATCATGGTTGACGGCAAAAAGAGTACAGAGTTGCAGATCAATGACGGTTTGAAATTCGTGAAGCCTAAGACCAAGGAGGCACAGTTGCAGTACTTCCTGAAGAAGAACCCCGAAGACAAGGGCTTGTGGGCAGCATACGACCCATACGACCATGCCATCGAAACACCTTTGAACACGCAGTTTGGCGAGGCATACAAGAGGCCTAACCTTGTTGTGGTACGCAGCCTCATCCCGAAATCGGAGATAGATGAGCCGTTCCACGCAGACTATGCTCTGTTGCCTACCGGTGCCCATCAGTGGAACAATGGCCGCACGCTGTATCTTTCACGCTGGAGCAAGATAGACAAAGTGCTCACTCGTGAGGAGGAAGCTAAGCTCATTGACGAGTACTGGAAGAAGCATCCGGGAAAGCGTGAGGAGCTAAAGACCCACCGTGACTACAACCGCTTTGTGCCACAAGTGCGCAGAGAGTTGGAGAAGATGGGGTACCGCTTTGAACTTGACGGCAAGGAGTTGACACCGGAGGAGAGTCTTGCACTCGACAAGCAGAATTGGGAGAGCCGCGATGTTATCCCCGGACGCGAGGGACACACTCCATTCGTCAGCAACGAAGACATAGCACGTATCAATGCTAAGATGGCTGGCAAGTGGGTAGGCGAACCGAAGGAAGCAATGGAAAGTGCAATGAGCGAGAGAGTGACCGAGTTGTCCGAACGTCTGCATACTCCAGTGCGCATCATCCGTACAGAGGAAGAAGTGGCTGCATTACCTTCCGTGCGCCAGCGCAGAATGAAGGGTAGCTTCAATCCTATAACCGGCGAGGTGACTATTGTTGTTCCCAACAATGCTAACATGGCAGACATTGAGAATACGTTTGTGCATGAGGTTGTGGGTCACGATGGTTTGCGCGTGCTGTTCCCTGATGAGGCTAAGCTGAACAATGCCCTTGATGAACTCTATCGTGTGTCTAAGGACGAGATACGCGGCACCATTGACCGCATGGCGCAGAAGATGTACGATGCCGAGGTGGACCGCATACGTGAGAAGAAACGCAAGGAGCATGTAGCCAATGGTGAGGATGCCAACGCTTCATACTATGCAGATATGGCAGCAGCACATGCCGAAGCCGGACAGAAACGTGAGCAGTTCAAGCGTGATGCAACAGAGGAATATGGTGCCGACCTTGCCGGACGTATCGGTGAGAAAGGCTTCGAAAAGATGAGTGCCGAAGAACTTACGTTCTGGGGCAAACTGAAAGCCATGCTCCAAAAGGCTCTACAAAAATTGTTGGACGGATTAAAAATCCCCGGCAAGAGAAAGTTGGGTGATAAGGACTGGGCGTTTGTTCTGCATGAGGCATACAAGCGTAAGAAGAATGGTGGTAAGCCTACCGTGTTCGATGCCGCTGATACTGAGGTTATGCGCAGGAAGACAGGTTTCGGCGAAATGAAGTTCAGTGACGGTAAGCATGAGCAAAATCCACAAGTCGCTACAACTATAGCAGACATGAAACAACGAGTAACCGAGTTGTTTGAAAAAGCCAAGACAGGAGAGTTTGTCGGGAAACCTGCAAGCATCGGTAGGCTGAGCGTAGATGGCAAGGCATACTTGGAGAAATTGTCTGGCTTGAAGTTCAAGGAGTTTGTGGACTTTGTTCTCAATCCATCTGACTTGAACCATATTCGTTCAGACCATTATGGCGAGAATGAAAAGGATAAAGGCAACAATGTACCACTTACAGATGAAGATATTCAGAATATGGTGGACGTGTTGAACCAGCCAGACGGCATACTCTATGGTGTTGATAAGAAAGACGGACGCAAGTTGTTCTTCTTCTTGAAAGACGCAGGTAACGGATTGTATAATCTTACAGAGGTGTGCAGTACAAAAAAGGGAAACCTTACTGCAAAGAGTTTCTTTAAATCAAAAAAGAAAGGTATCAGCCAGCGAGTTATGGAGATAAAAGACTCCCTACTCCCTACGTCCGTAACGTACTCTGGTGAATTCCTTTCTTCGGATGCAAAGATACCTACATTATTTGAGATTAACGAAGGTTATTCCAAAAATGTTGCAGATGAGGGCATTATGTTCCGCGACGGTGACATGGGACTTGAAGAAACTATCACTAAGATGAAGGTTGAGGCAAGCCAAGCCAACGCCGACAACTGGCAAGCCAAGCAGGATGCAATGAGAGCCATCGGTGGCAATCTTAACAAGTTGCGTCAGGCAATGGCACGTCAGAGAGAGTATGACCTATCAACTGTCAAGAGCATAACAGACCTTGCCAAGGTGTTGCTTGAAAACGGATTGCTCGATGATCTGAGCAAGTATGAGACAAAGCGCATCCTATCAGCCGTGAACAATGTACATGGCAAGCAGGACGTAAGTGATTACGTTCAGAAGGTTATGGACATCATGGTTGACAACCAGCTACGCATGGGAGCTAACCAGCTGGGCAAACTCCTTTCCATCCGTGGAAGCCGCATTGACGCGCGAGGTATTGAGGTGCAAGGACAGCTTGACCCGGAAGGCCAGCGTATAGCGCAGGTGGTTAGGAAAGCCACTTCCTTACCAAAGGAGAACATAGAGGAGCGTATTGCAGACTGCACCAATCGTATGAGTAGTGACGACAATGCCGTAGCCGAGGAAGCAGCCATCGAGTACAACGGTCTGTTGCTTGCCCATCAGTTTGTAGAGGACATCACCGAAAGCAAGGCAGAGGAAAAGGCTCTTCGTGAAAGCATTAAGGAAGCCAAGGCCGACTTGGATGCCGGAACGATGGAAGCCGATGCTTACCGTGAATACGTGGAGTCAACCAACGATGCCATCCGTCAGAATAAGATAGAGCGAGCCGAAGCCTACCGCAGCATAGTGGAGCAAGTAGGCGGTGTTCTTGGTGGCAGCGTTGAGCGAGCCAAGGCATGGCGTGAGGCAGAGAAGCAGCGCGTTGAGACCATCCATCACAATGCCAACTCCGACATGACCGGCAGACCTAACGACGAGCATCACAAGGAAAGCAAGGCACAGAAGATAGCCAATAACAGTATAGTGCGCTTTGTTCTTGCACCTTTAGGCACGTTCGACCAGATGCTGAGAATGTTCGGAAAGAAAAGCGTGAACGGTGATGGCTACTTGTGGAACCGCTATATGCGTGGATGGGTTGAGGCTACCGAAAAGGAGTACACCGGTTATCAAAACGCCTTGAAGACGCTCGACGAGAAGGTTAGCGAAGTATTCGACAAGAAGATGAAATGGGGCGACCTATTCTCTTTGGAGCGCAACCTTCCAAAAGCGACCGTTACCTTCTGGGACGGTGGCGAGCAGAAGGCACACGAACTGACACAAGGCAACCTTCTGTATATCTACATGGTTGACAAGATGGCAGACGGCCGCATGAAGTTGCGTCGTATGGGTATCACAGAGGAAGACGTGGAGAACATAAAAGAATTCGTTGATCCTCGTTTCTTGGAACTTGCCGACTGGATGCAGGACGAGTTCCTTGTGGAAAAACGCAACGAGTACAACGAGGTGCATAAGCGCATGTTCGGTGCTTCAATGGCAGCGATTGAGAACTACTTCCCTTTGAAGATACTTGCCAATGCGAGAATTGAAGAAGTGGACGTAGCCGACGATACAACCGACACCGCATTGCCAGCGACCTCAACCGGTAGCATCATCAAGCGTAGACGCAACAATCTTGCCCTTGACGTGATGGGTGCAGACGCATTCAGCGTTATACTCGACCACATTCAGCAGATGGAACGTTGGGCATCCTTTGCAGAGTTCAACCGCGACTTGAACACCTTGCTGTCATACAAGCGTTTCCGCAATCAAGTTATGAACATGACGAGTGTTTATGGTGGTGGCAAGACTCTGTGGAAGAATTTCCGCAATGTGTGTAGTATGGCCGCAGGAGCCTATCGCCCACCAATCGCAGCCCTTGACAAGGCCGCAGTGAATGTGGCGAAGGGCGTAACGGCAGCCAAGGTTAGTTTCAGAGTGTTCACTGCATTAAAGCAGTTCCTCTCTATGCCAGCTTATCTTTCTGACAGCAGCCCTGTATATCTTGCAGGAAACATTGCCAATCCGATAGGAGCTTGGAAGTGGTCAATGGAAAACCTTCCACTCTTCGAGAAGCGTTGGAAGAGCCGCATGGCAGGAGACCCAAGACTGATGAAGAGTGAAATGGACTGGAAGATGTGGCAGAACCGCGCTGTTGAAATAGCCTCACGTATCGGTATGTCTCCTAATGCCTTTGTCGATGCACTGACAGTTGCCATAGGTGCACACTCTATGTATCAGACAAAGAAGAAGAAATATCTTCGTTACGGCTATGATGAAGAGACGGCAGAGAAGCGAGCCAAGCAAGACGCTACTATTCTGTTCAACCAGACACAGCAGTCGAGTGAAAGCGCGTTTCTCTCTACGATGCAGACCGACCGTTCATGGTTGAGTGTTCTGTTCACTGTGTTCAGAAACTCTTCGATGTCGTACACACGTCAGCTGTATGATGCACTCCGTAACCTCAAACACCGTTTTGAACCCGGTTACAAAGGACTCACAGAGGAGTATCTTGCCAAGCAGATGCGCAGAGACGGCATAGACCCAGACAAGGCCGACCAGAACGCCAAGAGCGAGTATAGAAGAAGCCTGATGCGTGATATAGTCCGCGTAGGCGTGTTCGGCTATCTGTTGCAGTTTGCTTGGAACTTGGGAGCCTATCTGCCCTATCTCCTCTTAGGTGACGACAAGGACGAGAAGAGCGACATGTGGCATGACATCTTCTGCCATACCATGTTCGGCAGTATAGAAGGCTTGACTGGAGGTGACGTGATGAGTGCTGTAGGTAATGGCTTTGCTAAAGGCGAAGGTTTGAACCTATTCTCCGCTTCAAAGGATATGCCTCTTAGTTCAGACTTGCAGAACATTGTAAACAAATGGAACAAAGACAAGGTTGCCGCCATGAACGACGTGACCAACTTGATGGTTCAGTCTGGTATAGGTGTCAATCCTCAATCGCTGACAGATGCAGTGGTTGCCATCATGGACTACTGTGGTGACGACGCAAACACCTCTCGCGAGTGTGCCCTGCTTATCACGCGCATCATCAACTGCCCACAAAGTCAGATCGACAAGATTTACTTTGACGAGCTTAACGCAACGGCAGCAGAGGCGCAAGGCATGACCCCGGCAGAGATAGCCGAGCGATATGCCCGATATAAGATGCACAGAGGCGCACCGTTGACCGGATGGGCGTACACTGATGAAGCTCGCGACTCCGTAATGACTGCCCAGCAGAACCGAGTGCTTACGAAAGCCAAGGAGAAGTTGAACAGCAGAATGGAGACTGAGGAAACAAAACAGTTGCTCAGTGATTACGATGCTGTTGCCAAGCAAGAGACCGCATTGTCGAAGATAAAGAAGACGGATCGTGCAGCCTACCGCGAGGGAATGAAGCAGCTACGCCAGTCGAACGACATGCGCCAGCACATGCGCTTGAAGCGATACAAGCATGACATAAATGAACTCACGTCGAAGTATCTACGCTGCAAGAGCGCAGAGGAACGAGACTCGATTGTCAGCACGATGTTCAGTACACGTGCGAAGATGCTTGAAGACATCGGCAGATTGAAGCAACAATAGTTAAACGACAAAGGACGGTGCAAGGAATTACCTTTGCACCGTCCCAAATTATAAAAATATGGCAAGAAGAAAATTACATAAGGCGAGTGCTGTCATGCCTCATGAAGGAATGGACAGCGTAGCTACAGCCAAGCACACGTTGGGCGGTAACCGTGCATTTGAGGTATTGTGGCAAGCCCAGCAGTATTGGCTTGCTATGGATACGTTCCGCAGAGACCGTGAACGTAACAAGAACTACACCTACGGACGGCAGTGGGATGACTACGTTTGTGTGAATGGTCGAAAAATACGCGAAGAGGAACTCATCAAGAAGCAAGGTAATGTACCCTTGAAGAACAACCTCATTCGCCGTATGGTACAAGCTGTACTTGGTATATACCGCAGTCAATCCAAAGAACCCACTTGTACGGCACGAGACCGCGATGAGCAGCGTTATGGCGAGACGATGAGTACCGTGTTGCAATGCAACATGCAGCTGAACCGCATGACAGAAATAAACGCACGATGTATGGAGGAGTTCCTTATATCGGGCTTTGTCGTGCAGCGTAAGTGGTATGGATGGCGAGAAAACAAGCTGGACTGTTGGACCGACTATGTACAGCCCAACAACTTCTTCATCGATAACAACATGAGGGATTTTCGAGGTTGGGATTGCAGTTGTGTGGGCGAGGTGCATGACATATCGTTTGAGGAACTGTGCGGACGCTTTGCCAAGGACGGAAACGATTACAACCGTCTGGCCGAGATATACAAGTTTGCCAAAGACAAATCGTATCTCAGTGCTACGTTTAATCATTTTGGCCATCCTTTGCAGGGCAACTTTGATTTTTTTGTTCCGTATGATGTGACACGTTGTCGTGTAATAGAAGTGTGGAGGAAGGAAAGCAAACCACGTGTCCGCTGCCATGACGTAAACAACGGCGATGTGTTCAAGATAGACATTGAGGATTTCCAAGCCCTTGTAACAGACGAAAACAACAAACGTTTACAAGAGGCCCGTGAGCTTGGTATGGACGAGAGAGATGTGCCGCTTATCCGTTGGGAGTGGTTTATGGATAGCTACTGGTATTATTACATGCTCACTCCGTTTGGTGACATTCTGGAAGAAGGCGAAACCCCATACGAGCACAAGAGCCATCCGTATGTGTTCAAAGCATATCCGTTCATCGACGGTGAGATACATAGCTTTGTCAGCAATGTAATAGACCAGCAGCGATACACAAACCGTTTGATTACGATGTACGACTGGATTATGCGAGCTTCGGCAAAAGGTGTGTTGTTGTTCCCGGAAGACTGTTTACCGAAGGGGATGTCAATGGACGACGTTGCCGACGAATGGGCACGCTTCAACGGCATCATCATGATCAGGACACCGAAGGCCGGAACGCCATTGCCTCAGCAGATAGCCAACAACTGCACACAGATAGGTATCTCAGAGTTGCTGAGCATGCAGTTGAAGTTCTTCGAAGACATATCCGGCGTTAACGGCGCATTGCAAGGCAAGCCCGGTTATTCGGGTATGTCGGCCAGTCTGTACAATCAACAGGCACAGAACGCCTCAACGTCTCTGCTTGACTTGCTCGACACGTTCTCTTCTTTCGTAAAAGAAGGTGCGTATAAGGACGTGAAGAACATTCAGCAGTTTTACGACACGCCACGTGTATTCAACATTGCAGGAAAGAACTCTACCATTGTGGAGTACGACCCGAAGAAGATACGCGACGTAGAGTTTGACCTTTCGATTGTGGAGAGCACAGCAACCCCAGCATACCGCGCTCTAACCAACGACATGCTTATGCAGTTGTGGGAAAAGAACGCTATCAGCGTGGAGCAGCTGTTGGAACACGGCGACTTTCCATTTGCCGACGAGTTGCTGCAGAGCATCAAGTCACAAAGGGAACAGTTGGAGCAAGGCAAGGTGCCGGATGGCATTTCTCCGGAACTTGCGCAGCAGGTTCAGCAAAACGCAAACGCATCTGCCATGCAACAGGCACAGCAGATGCTACAAGCGTCTTAATAAAACTATCAGATGGAAGCCTCGGAAACGGGGCTTCTGTCTTTTCTAAGTGTACGGTTAACAATAGGAACCCATTCAGGCATATCCATTTCCCGGAAGCAGATATGCAGACCTATTGCACGTGTCATAAGCAAGTCGTCATGTTTGCCAGTAATAGCACCATACGCACCGTTCTGTTTTCGCTCATAGGTGTTGTATTCATCCAGACAGCGTTTGTCGCGCTCGATATAGAGTCGGTCGCGTACCACCTTGATGAGGGTAGAGATAATCATCGGCTTTGTTGACACATTGGTATGGAAGCCATATTTACGCGGTGCGCCCTCCCTTATTTCATCCTCCGACTGCTTGCGTGCATACAAGTTCGGGTAGATGTCTGAAATCTGATTGAGTATATATTGCGACTGGTCGCCACCTTCCACCTGACGCTCCTTGTCGTGAGTCTCCAACGTGTTAGACTCAATGACCAGAAGAGAATTGTCGTAGAACGCCGCTATCTGTGCTGCACGCCAAGCGAGTTGGTCTATGTCGCAATGTCCGTACCACTGAGCCACCACAGACGGCGGCTCGCTACCATCAATCATACTAAGCCTGTCGAATACCACGATAACAGACCAGTCAGCTTTATTGGAACGTCCACCCACATCGACAACGGTAAGATAACGGTTGACAACTTCGTAGCCTTCGAATGTTTCCGGCATTGCCCATATAGAAAGCAATCCTTGCCTGTCTGCACGGAAACGGAGATTGGAAAGTGCATCCTCTCCTTCGTCTCCATCAGCATATACCTCACCGATATACTGAGGCTGCTTGCAGAACCGCTCGAACTTCTTGACACGGTATTTGTCGAACACCATAGAACCAGAATGAACGAAAGCCTCCACATCATCAGAAGGGAACTCGGAAGCCATTACAGCAAAGTCGTCCTTACCTGCACGCTCCTCTATGTACCAGTTGATAGCCTCCAGTGTAGCCCCTTTCTCCCATAACGACCAAAGGTAGCGTCCGGACTCCTCACGATTTGACGGCACATAGGCATTCTCTCTATTCTCATACAGCCATTGTGCAAATTCACGCATTTCGTCAGCCGAAGCGAACTGTTTGGAATACTGCTCAATCTGAAACCACGATATAAAAAGAGCTTCATATTGTGATTTGATTGTAGGATCTGCAGCAGCCGTATATTCTGTGTGGAAGAAGTTTCCTGTTCCATTCGGTGTACTCTCCATTACGATCATCGTGAATGGTTCCAAAAGAATACCGGAACATGCCGAACGCACGATGTCCTGCGGTGACTTACCTTCTGTCTTTTGCCACAAACCGACCTCTGACAAATGCACAAGAGAATAGGCACCGCCACGGCATCCATTAGGACGCTCAGCAGTGCCAACCTTAATCTTGCAATTGCGTTGTGGTACGCGATGAGTGGAGCCAGACTTACCTACACCAACCAACTTCGGCTCGTTCTCGGAATATGCCTCACCCAGTTTGTGCAGGAACTCTACCGGGTATCTGTCAATCATGAGGTCGAACATATCCTTGATTTCGTCAGAAGCCGCTCCTTGATGTGCAATGATAAGTGAATTTAGTCCCTTTCGATGGTTGAACTGAAGCCATGCCATGTAGAGCTGTGTTGTAGTAGAACCACCCCACTGTCGAGCCTTCAACAATATTAGTCGTATAGGGAGACGAGCTTTTCTCTTCGCCTCAAAACGAGACACCAAAATACGCTGCGGATAGTAAAGCCGGAACAACACGTCCTTACCAGCCTTCTTGTTGTGGATATAGACGAGCGTAGCCGCCCAGAAAGGGAAGTCGTGTTTGAAGCGTAGTCGTATGAACTTACGCGAGACCTTGATGTAATCATCATCGTTTGGCTCAACATGGAGAACAGACGAAAGAAACTTGTCGATAGACCCAGCCTTGACAAGTTTCTTCACCATTTGTATTTTCATCATCTCTACAGGGAGCCATTGGACGGGTATGGCAAAGTCAGAGATACACACTCGCACACGTTCCCCTATGGACCCTTCACCCGTGACCGGGTCGAAGTGAGCGAACATCACCTCATTTCGCCGGTCGTTTTCAGCGAGTAAGCGTGCAATCTCTGTATCTATCATATTGGTTGTCATACCATCCATTCTTTATTCGGTAAATAAATTCGCCCACTGTACGAGGCGTGAGATAGAATTTCGGTGCAGGTTGATTTACTATTTTCGTCACAAGTTCGTACACCGATTTGTCGGGCTGTTTCTCACGTAGTATAACGAACCTTCGGTAAATCTCCTCAAACATTTCACGCTTGTTGCTCCTCATCCTTGGCATCGGTTTTCCAGCTGCCATTGCTGAAATGACAATAGCAGCCCTCTCCTCGCTCACCCAAAAGCGAGAAGCCGGAGACTGAGCGACAAGTTCGAAGATGACCGGCATCACGATGATGGATGCCTCTGCGAGTTTCTCCCGATATGCCCTCATGAGGTCGTTATTACGTTCGCGTGTAAATTCAAGAATGCTGCCAAAGTATTTCATAAAAGTGCCCGATTGTTTCCTCAAAGTTACAGAAACGAGGTCACAAAAGTTAAAAGTCAGTCCACATCTTATATAGGTATTTTTGCAAATGAATATGACACATTCTAAAGATTTTGAAGATAATGGCTGATAACAACGGAGTTAAGAGCAGACGCGACCAACAGTTGGAACGGCTGCGAAAGAAATATCCCGACAAGAAGTTCGAGGATGATGAGGAGATTTACGGTCAGATTTACGACGATTACGACCAATACGAGCAGGACCTTAGCGGCTACAAGGACAGGGAAAAGGCCATGTCCGACATGTTTGCCGCTGACCCGAGAAGTGCACAGTTCCTTGCTGATATGCACAATGGTAACGACCCCTACGTAGGGCTTGTAAAAAACTTCGGCATAGAAATACAGGACGTACTTGACGATCCTGAAATGCAGGAGAAGATAGCCGAGGCCAACAAGGACTATGTGGAGCGTGTAGCCAAGTCAAGACAGCTTGACGAGGAATACGAGAAGAACATGGACGCAAGTCTTGAAACCCTTCGTCAGTTCCAAGAAGAGCGTGGCATGAGCGACGAACAGATTGACGCTGTAGTTGATGCCGTTTTGACCGTGGTTCGTGACGGTGTAATGGGCAAGTTCTCGAAAGAGACTCTTGCAATGTTCGTGAATGCCATCAACCATGACAGTGATGTAGCCTCAGCAAGTGAAGAGGGACGTGTTGCCGGACGCAATGACAAGATTGTGGAAGGCTTGCGCAAGCGAGACAAAGGCGACGGCACATCACCACTGAACGGCAAGAATGGCGGTGCGCCCAAGAACAAGAGAAACATGGACATCTTTGACTTTGCAAATGCTGCAAAATAATACGTCATGAGCATTAGTGTAGAATTTCCAAATACAAAGCCACGTGAACCCTCACAAGGAAGTGCAGGATTGCGAACACATATCGGTGGTGCCTGTACCACTGTAAGTGCGTTAATGGAAGCAAGCAAAGCTATACATAACGAAGGCTTTGTGAAGAAAAGCATTGTCAAGGTACCGGCAAAAACGAAACATAACAATAACAAATAAAAACAAATTAAAATGAGCGTAGAAGTAACAACAACCCAGCAACAGAACTCTGGCAGTGCAAACACGCCAGATAGTCCTGAACTTACTCCAAGTGCTGGTTCCGCTGGTCTTCAGACACAGTTAGGTGGTGCGCCTACTACCGTCAGTGGAGTAGAGAACGCATCAGGAGGTATGGGCGAACTTGTAATGCCCGAAGTTGACAAACGAATTTTCATGTTTGAACGTGATCAGAACTCTTTGATGCAGCTTATGCTGATGGCAAAGTCCGTGAACGTTCATAGCATGGAAGTGAAACACTATGCAATTGACCAAGGCACACCAATCGTTACGGTTGCATCTGTTAATGGCAATACTATCACGTTGGTAAATGCCGACCAGAAGAAAGTTCGAGCATACGACACTCTTATGGTCAAGGGAGTCAAAGGCTACGACTTTATCGGTGGTACCAATGTCAAGAGCCGTCGTCCCCTCCAGCTCTTTGTAAAGAGCGTGAACAACGACGACACCATCACCTGTATTGCAACCAACGGTGTTAAGCAGGCTGCGACAGACCAGTATGGCAGTCTTCCAACAGCAACCTCTCCAACAGCAAGCAATACCAATATCATAACAGCAGGTACGAAGTTAGTACGTATGGCTAATGCCATGTATGAGACTCAGAAGTGGGTTGACCCCAATACTGTCATTCCTTCTCCAGACGACTTGTACTTGCAGAAGCGAGGTATGACAAGCATCGTATCAAAGTATCTTGCCGACCAGAACATGGAGATACCTTACGATGAGGCTGTCAAGGCAGAGGCTCAGTTGCGTGAGTTCAAGGCTGCCGGCAACCGTACGCTTCTCATTTCTCAGCAGAACAAGATGCTTGTACGTTCAAGCATGGGTGACGACCAGTGGGACTATACAACCAATGGTGTTCGTTGGCAGGTGAAGCGTGAGGTGAAGCATCGTGGCAAGTGGACATTTGAGGATGTAATGTCTCTCATCAAGCTATACTACGGTGGTGCAGACAAGCCTAAGTCCGGTCTCTTCCTCGTTGGTAACAATCTTGGTCAGAGCTTGCAGCTCATTGACTGGAGCAAGCATACAGAGGTCAAGATGGAGCCTTACACAAATGAGAGACTTGGCTGGAAGGTGACACGCCTTTCCTGCATCTTCGGTGAGCTTCAGATTAAGATTGAGCCGACGTTCAATGATTGCGGCTACGAGAACAGCGGTCTAATTGTTGGTGAAGACCGTTTGGTTCACTATGTACGTCGTGGTGAGAGCAGCTACACTGAGGACGTTGAAGGTGAAGAGGCTACACGCAATGGTGTTCTCGTCAGTGACGCTCTTGGCTTGAAGGGCAACTGTCACATCTGGGTTGATGGTGACGATGATGATGACGACACCGCTCCTGCAGCAGACGAGTTCCGCTTGTGGAGTAGTGACACAGCTCCAACCGAAGCTGATCTCGAAGATGGCGTAATTTACGTGTTCGCTTATGGCATGAACATCAAGTCTGACACAGCAACTATTACTGTGAGTGCAGGAGACGCATTCAAGTACAATGCGACAGGCGAGAACGAGAAGAAGTGGGTTCGTTTCTACGGCCCTATTTCAGCTGAGTAACTTTTTAGTCAACGCTAATTATGGGGGTGGATGCGCTTTAAGTCAATCCGTCCCCATTTTTAATAAAAAAATATAACATGGAAATTAAAACATACGGAGTATATGGTCTCACGGAATGGCATGGTAAAGTTAAGGCCGGCACCATTGAGGCGAACTTATCGTTCGTTGGTGGCACGTCTTCTCCAACTGGTTCGCAACCTGCATACATGGTGACCAAAGACCCAATTACACAGTTTGTAATTGAGAACTCAAAGGAATACAAGACTGGTTTTATCCGTCTCGTAATGCGTCAAGTACTGCCCGGTACTCACATGCGAATTGCTACCCACAAGTCTATTCCTGACAGTGACGAACAGGTGAATGAGCATTTGTCTGAAGAAATAAAGACAGAAACAGTGAAGCCGATTGTGGAAGTAGAAACGCCTACACCAGAGACAGGCATCGAGCCTATAGAGGGCGAACGTGGTCTTACTGAAGTTGAGTTCAGTACCAACCAAGAAGCCAAGGACTATCTTACAAAGACGTTTGGTGTGAAGAGTGGTACGATGAGAACTCGTGCAGAAATTATAGCTGTAGGTGAAACCTATGGCGTTAAAATCACTTTTGTAACCGAGTAATCACAGCAATGGTATGGTGTACAAAATCGAAGTCGTGGAGCGTGACGTGCGCATTGCCATTGACGAGAACAAGACAAGCGAGCAGCTCATCAGCGATGAGGACATTGACACCTTATCGTTGAATGACATCATCCGCTCAAAGATAGTGGAAGCCGTTCGGCGTGTAGAGTCGTCCGCTCCCGTTCACTACTTGGAAGAAGGTCACGTATTTGGTGATGCCATCTACTGGGAGGAGAACGGAAGCGGTTGGACTCTGCTGCCCGATGATTTTATGCGTCTTGTTGCCTTTCGCATGAGCGACTGGGAACGCACCTGCTATATGGCCATATCAGCAGACGACCCATTGTATGACCTGCAATCGTCAAGATACAAGGGTATTCGTGGCAATGTCCAGAAGCCGGTGTGTGCCGTAGTGAACCGTGCCGAGGGCAAGGTGTTGGAGTTCTACAGTTGCAACAGTGAAGAAGCCTACGTGAAACGTGCCTCATACATTCCTTATCCGAGCATAGACGAGGAGGACGGCATAGACATCAGCGAGCGTTGTTACACAGCCGTGGTCTATACTACGGCTGCATTAGTATTAACCGCCTATGGTGCGAGCGAGCAAGCTGCCGCAATGAACACCTTGGCAAAAAGCATTTTTGAATAATGAGTTCAATACCAACAAAACAGATAGATGGTGACGTTGCGGTTGGACGTGACGTTAACATCGGCGGCAAGGCCAACATACGCGGTTCGGCAAAGGTCGGCCACAATCTGACCGTTGACGGCTGGCTTGAAGCCAAGAACATAAAAGGCCCGAACAAAGGCCTGTTCAAAACGGCGGCACAGCTACGCGAGGCTTACCCTAATCCTCATGAAGGATGGTGGGCGTTGGTGACCGTAGAAGGCAGTGCAGCGTCAGATCATCTTGGCCAGCTCTATGTAGCTGACGGTGGTACATGGGTAGCGCAAGTTGACAGCAACGGTAATCCGCTGCTGAAGGGTAATCCTACGGTTGATAGCACCGAGTACATGGAAGCCGTGGAGGGAATGACAGCCGACCTCGAAGCCGTGAAGGTGGATGTTAACCAGAACAAGGAAGACGTGCGCAGCCTACGTTCTACACAGACCACGCAAGGCGAGAGCATCAACACCCTCAACACAAAGATGGGCACAGCTCAGAGCGACATCAACACACTGAAGAAGACTGTAAGCGACAATAAGACTGAACTTGCGAGCAGCATCAGCGGTGTGCAGAAAGACCTCACATCATTCAAGAAAACCAAAGGACAGCCCAACGGACTTGCGCCGTTGGACGAACAGAACCAGATACCTTCGCAGTATCTTCCCGACTATGTGGACGATGTGCTTGAGTTCAACGGCAGCTTCAATGACATTGCTTCGCAGATGATGTCATTAAACAAGTACTCAACGGACGAGAACTGTAGCGTTGTTTTCAGCAAAGACGCTGGTGCTTTTGTGCTGAAATACACGCAGCCATCGGAAACGGAAGGTGACTTGCGCCCGACCATCACTTACTACAACAACTGGATAGACGGTGACCTTTACGGTGAGGGCACTATGAAAGGCCGTGTGCCACACAGCGGCAAAATTTACATAGACGTTACAGCCAACAAAACTTATCGTTGGGGAGGCAGCACGCTTGTTGCAATAGGTTCGGACTTGGCATTGGGCCATACCAGAGGCACTGCATATCCCGGTGACGAGGGAGCCGAGCTAAATAGCACACTCCAGACAGCGAACATACGCATTGAGGGTATAAACATTCTTCGCTTTGATGGAGTGTGGGACGGTACCGGCAAGGCACCGGGTCGTGGTTTGTGGTATGCTCCAAGTTTGGACTACGAAGGAGAGTGGTGCTTCCGTAAGTTCGGAGGTGTTAGTACAGAGACATACGGTTATCCGGAAGAAATGTATAACACCGACAGCGTAGGACGTGCGGACCATATCTATTGTTGTGCAGACGAGTTGTTCCGTATCGTTGACAAGAAGATGCAGAGGATTGGCGGCAGCGGCAGCTCTGCCAGCATTTACAACCCGACGGTGGAGCAGGGAGGACACTACTATGTGTTGTGTGATACCGACGATACGGCCAATTCAGCTGTTCACGCAGCGAAGGAAAATGGCAAGGCTGCAGTAGGCCTGATGATAACCTTCGCATTGAAGAAAGGCACTTGGAAGACTTACCAGTATATCGGAGCCAATACGGATGATAATAACTGGTACGACACAGAGAACTGGAAAGACTTCGGTTCGATGGTGCAGGGTTCAGAGTCGATGATAGACATTGACATCATAGCCCCTCTACCTACAGGCTTCTACACCCTTGGCACCGCACTTGCAGCTCTGAAAACCTATCAAGAGACAACAAGTGTGAACTATCAGAAGCGCGGTTTGGTGATAAGCTACACGACGGAAGCCAATAAGGTAGAGACCAAACAGTATCAGGGCGACTCCATTGCGGACTTCTACGAGGCCGGGCTTTGGCAGGACTTCGGCGGCGGCAGCAAACTTGTGGCGAACGACACGATGGAAGACAATGGCAAAGACGCTTTCTCTACAGGAGGAGCGTATAAGGTCGTACCTACGGAGATAGAGGCTACAGAGGAAGAAGGCAGCGTATCACTGAAGCTAAAAAACAAGGCTGGCGACACCCTGTCTGAAGCCCAGTTCAGTGTGGGCACCGGTACTGGAGGTGGCGGTGGAACTACACTTGCCATCAACTTTGAAAACGACCCCTTCTATGTCCGTGCAGGAGGCACAGCCATACTGAAAGCCGCCATCCGCAGTGTGACCCAGCTATCCGATGGATCATCGCAGGACAACAAGATACAAAGTGTGGTGTTTATCAATCGCACGACCAAGACCACTGTAGCCTCATTCAAGCCCAATCAAGCAAGCAGTTCGTCGTTAAAGTCGTACACCTTCGAGTTTGACCTAAGCACCATTGCGGCCAGTGCTGGCAGCATAGAGCTGCAAGCCGTAGCCACCGATGCCACCGGCAAGACAGCCACGAGAAACGTGGAAATGATTGCCGTTGATGTGACCGTAGAGAGCAGCCAGACACTGAGCTATACGAAGAGCACCACATTGCAGGTTGGCGGTCAGAAGGTAAGCATCCCTATGTATCGTTTCCCAAACAATGCCTCAGACAAGGGTATCCAGACGAAGATAGAGATATACCGCAACGGTGTTTGGGAGACGCTGGAGAGTGTATTGGTTAAGGACACCTATACCCATAATGTGACCATCGACCCACAAGGCATGGGACACGGCGCATATCCTCTTCGCATACAAGGACAAGACGTAGCATCAGGACTGCAAGGTAACACGCTGCATACCGCAGTCATGGTGATAGAGCAGCGTGAGAGCGTGAGCGACTACACGAAGCCCATCATTGTGGCACGATGGTATGACGACAGCGACGGCAAGACAAAACTCTTCAAGACCGTCAGCTTTGACATAGCCTGTTATCAGCGAGACAACGCCAACCCGAATGTAGAGGTGAAGGTGAAGAACGAGACCACTGACGAGACAGAAACGATTGCCAACAAGGTTATGAACCGCAGCAGTTACTACACGATAGAGAAACGCATTGTGGGTTATAACGACGGCGACACATTGATCTTCGATGCAACATGTGGCGAGGTACGTCTGGCGGAGCAACTAAAAGTTGTCATTGACGGCAGCATGCTTGCCATCAGCGAGACCGAGGGCGCATACTACAAATTGAGCTTTGCCGGCAGAAGTAACGACGACATCGACAAGAGCATCAAGGCCACCTGTGCTGACGGCAGCATTGTGGAAGTGAAGGTAAACGGCAGTAACTGGTCGAGCAACGGTTTTGTTGCCGACAACTTCGGTACGGAGAAAGCAGACGGCAGAATGGCACTACGTGTGGCTGAGAATGTGACGGCAGCATGTAGCGACACACCATTGGCAAGCAAGGACATACCCACCAACGGTATGGCACTAAGCTTTACATTCAAGGTTAAGAACATTGCCAAACGTAATGCAAAGATTATGTGGTGTATGGGCGAGCGATTGGGTTTTGTGCTTACTGGAGAGAAATTCATTGTGACCACCGCAGGTGATAGCGATGAGGCTTTGAAAGACGTTCAGACAACCGCCGCCACCTCCTACCTTGACGACACCGTATATCGCATAGACATTGTGATAGAGCCACAAGCCCGAGCACCCTATAATGGTGTGATGTTGTGTAAAGTGTTCCAGAACGGTGATGCTGCAGCGTGTGTTCCCATCAGCACCGTCAGCGGCTTCCCCAACATTGCGGACATGATACACTTCGACGGTACAGATGCCGACCTCTACTTGTATGAGGTGGTACGCTGGAACACCTACTATGACTTCATCCAAGCATTCAACAACTACATCGTGAACCTAACAGATACGACTGCCATGCTGACCGAGTATGAGCAGAACCAAGTGATGAGCGATGTTACAGCCGAGGGAACGACGAAACCACGCCCCGACATGCAAAAGTTGTTAGACCGCGGTATCATGGTTGTGGCAATGACGCGCACTTCGGACAAGAACCTTAGCAAAGACGGTGGCGCGGTAACGGACAGCGAGATATATTATCCTGACTACATCGAAGGTTTGAAGGATAAGAAGACATCTGTTCTGATGGACTGGTATATTTATTTCCCCGATCGTCCATGGGCAAACTGCATTATTGAAGCAGTTCCGACTACCAACCAAGGAACCTCTACGCTTGCCTACGGTGTCAAGAACAAGAATGGCAAGTTCAAGAAGGCGAAGAGGATTAGAATGCTCTACACAAGAGAGCAGATCAGCGAGATGTACAATGGTGATGAGACTATTCTTGCCAAGTATGATGATGCTGCAGCTCTTGCAAAGAAGAAGATGATCCGCGTGAAGGAAGGCGGTACGCCTATTCAGACAGGCACAATCAAGGTGGACTACAGTGACTCTGCCGGTGCTAACAACTGTGCCCTGATGGAGCTTATGAACGACACGCAGATAGCCCTTGGCAGTGACTATATGACCCCTGCCCAGCGACACAACACCGACAAGAGCGAAGAACTGCATACGAGCATTGACGGTGTGACGTGTGCCCTCTTCCGTACCGACTACCGCATAGGTCAAGACAAGGGGACACAGGCCGCTACACTTCCTGAGAACGCCTACTTCCACTCGAAGGCAAACTTCAATGCCGACAAGGGTAATCCCCACTTCTTCGGTTTTGAGGACGTTAAGGGATATAATTACGGTTGCGTGAACTATGGCGACTTCAAGGAAATGGTAGCTCCGAGAGATACCACCATTGATACCTACAAGGCCAGTGTTCTTTCAGACACAAGCTCATTGATACCGGGCACGCTGTATATGCTGAGTGAGTTCTGTGGTCCGGAAACACGCTTCATTGAGAACGATGGTACTGGAACCATGACAGAGATAGGTGAGGTGGCCGTGGAAGACAGTCATGTGCTTGACAAGACCCTCTCCGAGGTACAGGCAGACAACGTCAAGAACTACGACTGGGGAACAGCCTACAAGACATCTGACGGAAAGTATGTGCAGTATAAAGGAGGAGCATGGAAGGACACCACAGGCACCATGACTTATGACAATGCCACTAAGAAATGGAGCGTGCAAGGCCGCGTGCTGAACCCTGTGGAGTGCTACGAGTACAGACAATATCAAGAGTTCTGTTGGCAGCAGGGCGTGAACAGTGTGGACGATATGCTGAAGACGCTGCACACCGACGATGGCGACGTTCCTGTGTGGAGCACTTATTACGAAATGCGCTACCCTGACGACGACGACTTGAACGCCCTGTATGCATCGGGCAAGAAAGTTCCGTACCAGCTGTATAGAGAGTTGGCCTTCTGTCAGCAGTGTAACCAGAACTTGACCGACAATGCCGAGGAGAACGCCGCCACCAATGCCGACGGCAGCGAGAAGGTGTTCAACGGTGCCGGAGCAAGCACAACCATTACCCTTGGCGGCAAGACCGTTGCCGGCACAAAGGAGAACCGCAGGAAGAAATGGCAGCAGGAAATGCATAAGTATTTCTCTCCATATTCAACTCACTGCTATGTTGTAGCGAGCGACTATAAAGCCACCGTGGACCAGCGAGCCAAGAACATGATGATAGCTGTTTACTTGGAGACCGACGGCAGCATGCGCTATTACTTCAACCACTGGTATGACGGTGACTCATGTGACGAGGCAGACAACGACTGCTACCTGACCATCCCTTGGGATATGGATGGAGCAGCGAGCCATCTGTATCAAGGATGGGATGGCGTAATGTTCCAACAGAGCTATGCCTTGTTTGATAGAGGCGAAGGCGTATGGCTTAATGATGCAGGTACGGAGACGCTGACTCTTCATGACACGGCGGCAAAGATGCGTGCTACAAAGACCAAGGCCGGCCTTGAAATCTTCTCTACCGATGGCTGCTACCGCTATTGGATGATAGACCGTATCTTGAAATGGCCAAAGGTAGTAAGCTCATTTGACGGAGAGCGCAAGTATATAGAAACAGCTACCGCTGCCGACAACCACTATCCTGCCTTGCATGGTCTGCGACTGGAGAGTCTGCCGGCCTTCCAACGCAAGCGTTTCGCATACAGAGACGGCTACTTCCAAACCGGTGATCTGTTCCGTCATTTCTTCCAAGACCGTGTAATGGGACCCATCACGGTGAAGATAACGGCAGCACAGGACGGTTACTTCGCCATGGGCGTGGACTCCACCTCATCAGCCAAGTATAGTTGCTATCTGAAGGAAGGCGAGATCCACACCTTTACAGAGGTTGCAGCAGGAGAAGGCGGTAAGCTCATCTACATCTTCGGTGCAGACAAGATAAGCGAGCTTGACATCAGCGGTTGTTCTCCTAAGAATTCAAACTGGATGCTGAGCGAGTGTACCTTACTGCGCAAGCTCGTCATTGGCGGTGAAGGATATACTCCAGCATATACCACCGACATACTGAGCACGCTGAACTTAGGACAGATGCCTTTCTTGGAAGAGATAGACATCAGGAACACGATGATAACCGACGTGAATGCCTCGCTGTGTCCTCGCCTAAGAAAGGTGTTGGCAGAAGGCAGTCTGTTGAAGTCAATCACACTTGCAGAGAGTTCGCCTATTGATACGCTGCACCTTCCCGGTACTATGACAACTCTGTACTTCAAGAACCTTCCTAATCTGACCTACCCCGGTGGTTTGACCATTGACGGAATGGCTAAGGTGACGAAGCTGTTTTTGGACGGAAGCCCGAAGATAGATGCCATGACACTGCTGCGAGAGGTAACCACGGCCAGTGCGCTGAAGAGTGTACGCATAGCCGGCCTTGCTGCTACGGAAAGCGTTGAGCTGCTGCGAGCCATCAAGAACAATGGAGCCGTAGGCATAGACGCAAACGGAGCAGACTATGACGAGAGCGGCCAGTGTAGCGGACTGATAGGCAGATGGATCCTAACCCTACTTTCAGAGGAGAGTGAGATTGCGGAGCTGAAGCGTTACTTCCCGAACCTTGAAGTTATAAACTCGCAATTATCTGTCATAAAGATAGACGATGTGGTGAGCGGTGACTTCTGCGAGAAATACAGCAACCCCGAGAACCAGACAGGAGCCGATTACGATAAGAGCTTTGTGGCAAGCGGCCATACATTGAAGATATTGCAGGACACCCATGCTTACAAGTGTACGTACAACTCCAAGCTGAAACAGATGGAGGGTGTGCAATTGAGCGATGCGGACTTCAATAAACTTGCTAATGGTGAGAGCTTCGATGTGAGCGACAGCGCAGGTGAAGGCTTTGACATCTTCCACCACTTGCCTCATTATTGGTACAAGGGCGTGAACGACTACAAGAACCAAGTAAAGTATATCATTCACTCAATTACAGATAATGAGCCGTTATCGACTGTAAACAACCGAAGGGAAGCATTGCTTTCAGAGCTGCTCTATGCAGAAAATACAGGCGTGTATGCAGATGAGGCAACAGTTGGCGAGACAGTTGGCGATAATATTATTGCCACAGCAGCCAATGCGAATGCCTACCGTATGGACGTTGAGGGCATGAAGCAGGTAAGATGGCCGGGACTTAACCACGCTCGTCTTGGTGCCGTCTTTACGGATGCAAACGGCAAGATAGTGGGCAAGTTCATTATGATGGTGAGTCACGCTTACTTCGACTTCTCAATCGGTAACTATGTGTTCTGCGATGTGCCAAACGGTGCTAAGTGGATATACTTCACTTCGTATCGTGACATTGGCGACATAAAGTGTCTTGCTGTTGACAGCGAGCATATAGAGGCAATAGAACCAGAATGGACTGAGCACACCGTTGGTGAGTTCGACAGTCTTGTGGGAACATACCCCATCACTATTGACGGACTGAAACGACCTCGAAGCATATCGGGTTCAGTACGTTCAAAGAAAGGTGACGGCACTTCACAGACCTCGTCAGAATGGGCATACGACACGGACGGTAACCCGACCGAAATGCCGACCGGGACAATGCACTACACTGACAAGGATTTCCAGAACAGTGCGCACATGCGCGGAGAGGGCTACCAACTCCAAGACTATGAGCAGCACAAGGAAATCAGCAACCTATGGTGGGCGACACATGGAACGACCAATGAGCAGTCTGTTGTTGGCAATGGTGCACATGACAGTACGCTGAACAGTCGTGACGACATCGGCATGGCGGACACATCGTATGTGGGCAACTCCATGAACTCAATCATGGGACTCAAACACTATGTGGGCTGTGATAGTGAGTGGATGGACTACATTGCAGGAAATGTGAAGAGCTACGAGACGTTCTACAAGAACCGTTGCGTGGAGACGAACGAAGATCCTGTAGATTATGTGTTCCACATCTACGACCCAGTGAAGAAGACGGAGCGAACTGTGCAGAGTGTGAACAGCGGAGGTAACTGCGTTGTGAGAGTGGTGCATGGTGCCAAGTGTGACATCTTGCCGAGCAAGGTGCATCAGACTGACACCAGCAAATACACCACACACTATGCAGCAGGAGTATGGTTCCCGGGCAGTAGAGGCCGCTGTGTTCTGCGGTCTGGCAGCTTCTCGGATGCGCACAGCGGTCTCGCTTGTGCGAACGCGAGCTACGCTTCTTCGGTCTCGAACACGAACTACGGCGGTCGGCTGGCCTTCCGCGGAAAATTCGTGATTGTTGACTAAGCGGAAAGCGAAAGCACGAAAAAAGCGTCAGAGGGAGAGCCGACGAAAGGAGGCTGCTCCCTCTCCCTTTTTATCTCGCGTCAGCGAGATTTTTTTTAGGCTCTGCAAAATAAAAGCAAAAGTTGTATGATATATCAACTTTTTGTATTACCTTTGCACCATGAACTCAGAACGGAGAATACTGGTTTACAAAGATTATTTCCTCACGTTCTACCGCACCTTGGAAGCAGGAGCACAGAAGAAGATAGACTATGTGCTTGATGTGCTGAAGATGCAGGACAGAGTGAGCGAGAAATTTGTAAAGTACATAAAGGATGGTCTCTATGAAATAAGAGCCTCCTACAATGGTAATATATATCGAGCGTTCTTCATTTTCGACGAGGGCAACATCGTGATGCTCTTCAACGGCTTTCAGAAGAAAACCCAGAAGACACCCTCCAAGGAGATAGACAGAGCACTTGAACTTAAAAAGGAATATTATGCAGGAAAGAAATGACATTAGCAGTTTTGATGCCATTCTTGACGCCAAGTATGGAGCAGTAGGAACTGCGGAAAGAGAGGCTTTCAGAAAGGAAGCCACCAACTATTGCGTGGGACAGATTATCTATGATGCCCGAAAGCAGGAACACATGACCCAATCAGACCTCGCAAAGAAAGTCGGTACGGACAAGACCTACATATCACGCATAGAGAAAGGTGTGATAGAACCTGGTGTGGGAATGTTTTTCCGCATCATTGACGCTTTGGGATTGAAAGTGGACATTGTGCGTCCGATAGTATAACAAGAAACAAAAGGCAGAAAATCCCACGCGCCGCTGTGTTCTGCGGTCTGGCAACAACTCGAATGCGAACAGCGGTCTCGCTTATGCGAACGCGAACAACGCTTCTTCGAACTCGAACACGAACTACGGCGGTCGGCTGAAATTCTTAGTGGTACTTAATCGGGGGACTCTGACGTGGCACGAGGATTGCCGCAAACAAACTCCGAGGGATTAGAGCCTCGGCAACAGCATGATAAACGAATTATGGAAAGCCGGAACACGACATTAACCACATGTGGGGAGTGCATCAACTCCCCACAGGACAGGAAGGCTGTCAATCAACAGGAAGACTTATTAGGACAGGTAGAAGCACCAACTTCTATCTGTTTTCCTTTATATAACCTCATCCCGGAAATCATTTCGGACGAAAACATGGAACGCTCGTTCAAGCGTGTCATGTCGAACCTTCATAACGCCGACACGCGAAGCGGAATAAAATGGATGGAGAAGGTTGTTATAGATGGTGTGGAATGTACTCCACGCATGGTGCGCTATATGAAGCGCAAGAAAGAAATTATTGCCGAGCTGAAAGAACAAATAGGCAATGGCACATTTCGTGTTGAGCGTCTGTCTTCGTTTGAGGTGGACGATGGTCCGAAGAGAAGAATGGTTCAAGCGCCTCCTGTAGTGAAACGTATAGGCTGCAATGCCATCATGGAGATTGTGGAGAAACACCTTTCGCCATTGCTAATAGAAAACACGGCAGCTTCGATAGAAGGACGCGGCCCACACGGACTATTCCACAAGATGCAGGAAGTGAGAGCCGAGAACCCCGACCTTATATATTATTATCAAAGCGACTATAAAGGTTATTATGACCACATACTGCACGACAAGATGATTGACATCATCAAGCAGTATATAGCCGACCCGATATTACTCCCCATACTAATAGACTTCGTTAAGGTATTGCACCCGGATGGCAACGAAGGCATCAGTAAGGGACTACGCTCCTCACAGTTTTTCGGCAACCTGTATCACAATGACATTGACCATGCCATGATAGAGGAGTGTGGAAAGGATAACTACAACCGCTTTTGTGACGACATATACATACTTGGAGACGACAAAAAAGAGTTGTGGAAACACAGGGATACACTGCACAGACTAAGTAAACCCTACAATCTGATAATCAAGCCGAGCGAGAAGGTAGCTCCAGTGAGCGCAGGAATGGATGCACTGGGGTATATTGATTATGGTGACCACTCACGAATACGCAAGCGTACAAAGGTGAACGCTGCGAGAAAACTCGCCAAGATAAAATCAAGAAAGCGAAGACAACAAATTATAGGCTCGTTCAAAGGAATGGCATGTCATGCAGACTGCCAGCATTTATATTATACATTAACAGGTAGAAACATGAAGAAATTTTCAGAAATGGGCGTGACCTATACCCCTGCAGACGGCAAGAAGCGTTTTCCGGGCAAGGTTACACGCTTGGGAGACATCGTGAACATCCCGGTAGAAATTCACGACTACGAGACACTGGACACGAAGTTTGGCGAAGACCGCTACTTAGTGTCGTTCAAGAACCCTGCGACACAGGAATGGGGCAAGTTCTTCACCGCTTCGGACGAGATGAAAGCCATCCTCGATGTCGCTTATCTGATCAAGGATGGCTTTCCGTTTGAGACCGTCATCAAGTGCGAACAGTTTGACGGCAGCAAGCGAAAGTATAACTTCACATAAAGCGACTCACTAAAGATAAAAGCGTGAATTGGGCTGCATACTATATCTTTGCCTCAACAAAATCATAGCGACAATGGAAAAGATATACGGCACAACCAAACGTCAGGACGGACTGCAACGAGTAGGCAAGAATAAATGGCTGCTCTATTTCGGTCTTTATGAAACAGAGAGCGGTACATACGAATACCGTCATACGTTCACGCACAAGCCCACGCTTGACGAGATAAAGAAACTTGTTTGGGCTACGATAGACGCGGAGACCAAAGACAAGATTGTTAATCAGTTTGAGTATGAGGGCATCAAGGTTTGGCTCACAGACGAGAAGCAGCGTAACTTTGCCTCTATTGAGAACAATGAAAGTGTTACATTCCCACTTACGTTGAAGCTCAACGAGAAAGCCGACGCTACACCAATCTATCATACCTTCCAGACGCGAGACGAGTTCAAGAAGTTCAGCGAGGCCGCTGCATGTTTCATTCTTGAAACCATCAGGAACGGATGGAAGGAGAAGGACAATGTAGATTGGAGCGTGTTTGACATGTAATCATAACATCATCAATAAGAGGAACAGGAGAAATCTTGAGGGCACTGAAAAACCTCTTAAATTCTTTTATGTCTAAAAATAATGCTCATATG
>OLYC01000187.1_pt1 | contig 56836 bp, 60 predicted proteins | sample 1674271 | NCBI WGS metagenome assembly OLYC01 (sample SAMEA103958154, study PRJEB25191) | human gut metagenome
GATTGTGGAACAAACAGGGCTTGAGGAACGAAAGCCCTGTTGTGGAACTTTTGACGGGACGGAACGGACCGTCAAATAACATGGGTAAGACCCTAAACTGACAGAGGAAAGTCCCATTAACCTTTATGCAGGAAGAGTACCAAAGTTTCCATCAACAAATGTCACCAAAAGACCAACACCAAATGTTACCTCGTTTCACTCGGTAACATTAACCGCGGAGGCTTAGCCTCCGGGTAGTAAAGAAAGAAAACTCTCTACAGTGAACAGGTTTAACTTTAGTCCTTATTTTAGTCCTTGTATTAGAATAATGGGTGTATTTTGTAGTCTCTAATATTAATATGTACATATTGTGCAATAATTTTATTCTGGATAAAAAGAAACCCTATTAAGGATTAAGGAAAATCCAAAATAGGGTTTAACAGGTTTAACAGGTTTTTGTTCCGTTAATTGTTAGCAATCAGTTTTGATATATTCCAGATACTTATTCTTTAGTTCCTGTAAGTCCTTTGCGTATTCTTTTTCTTCTGTAGTCGTGGAATAGTATGCTTCCTGTTTTTTTATTTCAGAAATATTTTTCTCAAGTTTTTTGACCATATCAGCTGTAAAGTTTCTGACTGGCATGTTAATAACCGTATTGATTTTCTCATCAGGAATCCCATAGCTTTCTTTGAGGATTTTCCTAAAGTTATCTTCTGAAAGTTTTTTGAAGGAAAACTTTTCCTCAATGACATCAGTACAGAACTTTTGTAGAGCAATATTGTATTGAAGTGTTTTCTTCAGGCTATCTGTAAGTACCTCAATCCGTTTCTTCACATAAGGAAGTCTGAATCGGTAAAACTCTTCCATGATAGAAGAGACTGACTGCCATTCCTGTATTTTCCCTTCATTGGAAATTGTGGTCAAATTCCAGGTATGGGTTGTTGAAAGTTTCAGGAGCTTGCAGATACTTTCCTCATCCGTGTTTCTTATGGATTTTGTTCCGATTACGATTTGGTAATCGAAATTATTCATCCTTGAATTATTGATAAAGGACTCAATTTTGTCATTGCCCTGTAATTTTCTGAGGTACGTATCATAGGTATTACAGGTATATCCTCGAGGCAAATCCGTAATATGCACCTTAATATGACTTCTGGATTTGGTTACAGTGAAAGGAGCTTTAATCTCATAACCATTTCCTATTTCTTCTACAGTGCCGTTAAAGGAATAATACTTAGGCTTGATTTTTACTGACACCGTAGAAGATTTGGTTCTTGCTATCAGCCAGTCAATAATCGAGATAGGGTCATGCGGAGGTATATTTGTTGCGTATCCAGTGGCAATACCCTTAACACCATTCAGCAATTCAATAGGTATAATGGGAAGATAGTATTTGGGTGGTATGTGGTCTGGGTCTTCATGCTTGGGGCAGAGGTCCATATCCTTGAACAGATATTCAAAGAGAGGTGTCAGTCTTGCGTAGATATATCTGGGAGCGCCTGCTGCAGGATTGAGAACATTGCCAAAATTACCATCTCCTTCAAACAGAGGCAGATTGTTAGAAAAATCAGCCGCCATATTGACAAGAGCCTGAGCAGCGGATTGTTCTCCGTGGTGATAACCTTCTGTGGCAATGGTAGCAATGGTAGCTACCTTTTCGTATTTTGTTTTTGCTATTTTGAGTGCCTTTGAGATGAGGAACCTCTGTACAGGCTTAAGCCCATCAGAGAAGAGAGGGATTCCACGTTCCTCTGCCGTGTAGATTGCACGTTCTTTCCACAAATGCATCATGATATCCGTGATAGTGATTTCCTGCATTTCAGCTCCTTAAAGCTATTGGTTTTCTTTGATTATTCTTAACATATATTACAGGACGGGTTTTGTCAAGAAAAATAATGAGGTCCTGTAGTGTCCTGTGTGGGCCTCAAAGAGAGCTAGCTTTATATTTACGTGTAAATTCATAGAAAATCCTTTGTAGGTCCTTGTGAGTCCTTGTACGAAGTATGGGTTATAAGGACTGTATTTGGTTCTTAAATTGTCTCTGATTTTTGGTTTAGAACTCTTGCAAACCTTCTGATGAATTGTTGTACTTTAAGACAAGCGCAAATCATATTGTTGTAGGGTCCTATATGGCTCTATATGGGATTCTTTTAAAAGTATGTAGAAAGAAGTATATGAAAAGCAAAATGCCTCCAGAAGGACTCCAGAGGCATTATACAGTCATTTGATTTGTGCTAACCTTATATTGACATAAGATTTTTTCTCAACGAAACATCATCAGAATACATTATCTTTAAACAATTTGGGTCATCTATTTTAACCTCAATCCAGTTATCAGTATTGGTGATTGCTTCTTCATATTCATAATCACGTAATGTAGCCAACCCTTTTATATAGCGAACTTCATAATCTTTGTACTGCGTTCTTTTCTTCTCAAAATCTTCGGTATTATAGAAGTAAACCACTTTACGGTTAGCTCCCTTACCTTTAGTAAGAACATACCTAGGAGTTGCAACGATATAGACCCTTCCTTCATCAAAAAGTTCTTTCCAATGATAAAGAAATGTAAGTAACAATGGTGCTATTGCTCCTTGACCAGTATTCTCCTAAATTATATTATGCTGACCCGAAGGTCAGCCATCTGTGTCAGCGTCTGTTAAAATACCAATCTTTCCATATGTAATATTACTTCTTACGTTCTTTTTGCGTATACATCCAAGATACTTGTTATAATTATCTTCGGTGAGACTAAGTTTAGTGATTTTCATTTTTGCTTCCTCCTAAAATTTTATTATAAGTTTCTAGAAATTTAATGAAATTGGAGTCTTTATAAGGATTCCAATTTTCCTTCTTGATATGATATAGCACATTATCAAATGGGCCGTCATGACCTTTTAAAGAAATATTATTATTTGCAAAATCGTCATTTATGTTTTTCCAGTTTAACCGTTTTCCATTTTTAGCTTTTACTCGATTAACTTCTTTTATAATAATATCATAAATTATAAAAATATTTTTGTCAAGAAAAATATTGCTATTATTCTTTCTTATTTTTGTATTATATGGATTTGAAAATAATAGTCGTTCATACCAAGTTTTAGATTTAATTACCAAATTTATATGGTCAAAAAGGCCTTTCTTTCCGCTATTAACACCAGAATACTTATCTCTATTAGCGTCAAATTCTTCTTTTGTAATACTAACAGTTTTTCCATTTTTGTCAATAGCTGAAACGTAATTTCGTTTTCCGCATCTAGAATCCTTTACACCATTTCGTATGCCAATCCATTCCCCAGACTTCACTTCTTTAGAATTAACTGGCAAAATTCTGCATTCTCCAGTATCTTTATGCCTATAAAGAGTTTTTCCTTTCATAAGAATTTTTGTTTTTTCACCAACTAAACGATTTCGTTCTTTTACAAAAATTTCATAAAGTCTTGAATTATATCGATAAAAATTATGTTCTTTTGAATTTCCCATTCTTTGCAATGCACACATTAATTTAAAATGATATTCACCATACGTATAAATTTTAGGTAATAAAAGATGGGCAATATAATGTTCTCGTAAAGTAAGTCTAACTAAATTCTCTGGTTCATTTCCTCCACCACAACATTTTGGAATAATATGATGCACCTGTGTGTCTTTTTGCTTTTTAAGCGGTTCAATACTCTTTCGTTTTTCAATTAAGCAATCATAAATCTTTTTGTAATTCATTTAATTTACCCTTTACCATCAAAGTCACTTCAATTTTATTTATGAACGACTTTGATGGTAAAGGGTCTTTATTTAATCAAATTTTCAACCGGAATCCATTGTCCATTTATTAAAACCTCATCATTTATTGTTGCAACAACAGTTTCACCAGAATCTAATTCTATAGAATAATATTCATGTACAAATTTAAGCCCAAGGATAGCCATGATGCTTGAGATTTCCCGATTATCAAGCATTTCTTTTTCAGTGGCGTTGTATGTGTTCATTGGCATGCCTCTCAGTGGAAATCCACCATGTTTGTTAGGGTCTCTCACTTTGAGCAAATTTCCAATGGCACTATCACCTTCACAGAGTAGAAGAACTTTATCTTCCGGATTTTTGGCTTTTGCCTCAATATGTTTGTCAATATGTTTTTTAGCCTGTTTCTTCAAAGCAAGAGTGACAGCACGGTTTTCTGCCGCCATTTGTTTCGCAAGTTTACTTTGAATAATCGGCTGGATAATGGAATCAGTTTTGACAAGTTTTTTGGCGATTTTCAGAAAATCTATATCGCCGAGCCATGCTTTAACCGATTTTTCAGAATTGGTTAACCGTTCCTTTGTTTGTGATTTAAATTCCATGTTTGGAAAGTCATGCCCAATGAGGATTAATTTAAATCCACGTTTAATTTCAAGAAGGCTCAGGTCCAGCTTATATTTCTTTTTGATTAGGTCCCTAAGGGCGTTTGTGAGTTCATGAGTGATTACCTTTTCATGAGTGCCACCTTCGACTAGGTCCAGCCCGTCAATTACGCTTCTCTGGATATACTCATCGGTTTCAGAGGGAAAAATGCCGCAAATGAAATTCTTGCCTTCAAAAATGAATGGGTCATCCCCGTATTTGGAAAAATAATCCTTAATATTTCCGCTTTTCTGTTCACCATTAAAAAAGAATTTCATGTTAGGATATGTAACGGCAAGAACTGTCAATCTTCCGTCTACCATATCGTAATAGTCTTGTGAAAACTCTGAAATGCCAAATCGTTCAAAATCAGGCTCAATATAAACCGTAGTGCCCGCTGCATTACCCTTGATGGACACAACGGTGCTGATATGTTCCATGTTATCAGAACACGTTACCTGACAGGTATGTTTCCCATCACAGGTAGTGCCAACAAATTTTTTTGAAAAAACGTTTGCGACTACAGAACCAACACCGTTAGCGCCTGGTCCTACACGGTTAGTAGCAAAGGACGTTCCAGCTTTAGCTTCTGTCCATGCTACCTCAGGTCTCCAGAAATTGTTATATTTTTCAATGGGAATGCCTCTTCCATTGTCAGAAACGGTTACAGAGTTTTTATCCATAGTTACGGTTATTTTAGACCGTGAAGGATAACCAGCCCTGATATATTCATCAATGGAATTGTCGATTAACTCATTAATGATTTTGAGCAATCCGGAGCTGACCGTTATCGTTTTTCTCTTTTCATAAACGAATCGGGTAATCTCTTCAGGGTTGGTACTCCCAATGTACATTCCAGGACGAAGGAGCATATGTTCCCTGTCAGTGAGTTTTTGAAATTTTTCTTCCATGAGTGCCTCGTCAATTTATTTTCAATAAAATGGTTTTAGCAAAAAGTTTTTCAGTAGTCAAGAACAAAAAAGCCCGAGTTCACGGTGAACCCGGGTTGTCAACTAAACCTACTTTAAGCTAATTCAGCCATCCCATTCCCAACACCTCATCTCCTCGCTCGGACATTACGCTCAAATCTGTTTTCGTCCTGTAAATTTCATCCTTAATGTTTTTGAGCATAAGGAGCATCTGTCTCCTCTGTGAGTAGTAGCAGTCCTTGATGCACCGCGTATTACCCATTTTATATTCCGAGATAATGTTGTATATATCGAGAGGGTTGAAAAAAGTGCCAGTAATAATATCAGTCAAGCTCATTATGAACCGCTTTTCCACAATGTTATGGATGCTGGCAATCTGTTCATCATCGGCAGTATCCATTAAGAGTGGTGCGTATAGCCACACAATTTCCTTTCCAAGTTCGTTGGCAAACGCAGTGGCAAGTTTTTTCGCCCGTGCGTTCCAGTCAATCCAGTCTGAACCCGTGCTTTTGAAATTGAGCGTGTAGGCGTATTTCTGTTCCTTTGCTTGCTTAATTTCGTTCTGATAGTCATACAGTTCCTTTCTAAATTCCTCGGTTTCATCTATAGGAAGCTGCCTAGGAGTATGAGGATTATCCCCATTGTAGAAAACCGTGTTGACAAATTTATGGAGTAACGGAAAATGCTTCTTCATATTTTCATTGCTGAATTTTTCATTTTCCGGCACATTGCTTTTGAGGTCCCGCTTGATAATGTTTGCCTTGGTGATTTCCTCCATGAACTTGGGCGTAGCGTCAATCTTCATTTCTGCCATAAGTCTTCTCTCCTTGATTGCTTTTGAATTTAATTAGAAAATAATCATTTCAGAAAAATTGTCAAGCAGTTTACAGCCCCATTCCTTCACGAACCTTATCATATAGTAGTTTGGTGAGATTTTTATTGCCAGCAGTCCCAGCGTCTTTGGAAAACTTTTCATAGTCTCCGTCTTTTGCGTAGTTCCTTAGTTTTGTTGCGGAAACACCCGAGACGTTTTCGGCATCTGGGTCTCTTGAACCAGAAGAAACAATCTGCAGGCTGTTAAACCCAAAATCGTCCTTGTATTTGGCAAATCGCTCAAAATCAGCTACACGGTCAGAACCAGCTACCACTATGATATTTGTTCCAACACCATTGACAGAAGAAACTTCTTTCACGGCATCAGCATAGCTTTTTGCGTTGGACCTAATGACATTAAGCCCCTTAGGAGCAATTCGTCTGATTATTTCATATTTGTCATCATATGTCAATGGGTTTTTCTTTGGGTCATGTGAATGAGAAAGAAAAAGTAACGGCACTGCGTTGTGCTTTTTACCAAGTTCGACGAGTTTTTTCATCAAAAGCAGGTGCCCCTGTGTTGGAGGATTCATCCTAGCAAAAGAGAAAATAACGGTATTATCCGCATTTTCCAAAAGACGTTGTGTTGAATGAACAAAATCAAGAAATGAAAGCATTTTATTTTACCCATCCCTTATGAAAATCAGAAGAGAAATTTGCAAGAGAAAAATTATACCTGTTGACCAGTTTGCATCCTGAGGCTGCAGTTTTGGTCAGGACAAACCCTTCATTGCCTGTCACCACAAGAGACCCATCATTTTTGACGAGGAACGTTTTGAGCCGTTTAACAGAATCAAGTTTGGCAATTAGGGCTTCCTTCATTGCGGTTAAATCATTATGGATACTAAAAAGGGCGTTAAGGCTTTTTTGGTTTTCAGCGTAATCAACAGAAGATGCCCATTTAGCCTTTTCAGTTTCTTTTCCTTTGACAGATTTCTTTTCCTCAATCGCCCGTGTCATTTTGTCAGAAATCCAGAGTTTGAAATCAGCGGCTTTTCTTTCTGGAGTGGGCTGCGCCGTATTATTCCGGATATAGGAATTGATGAAGGTTAAGAGGTGTCTTGCTGTATTTGCGTCAAAATTCCAATCAACCTTATTGATATTTTTACGGATATCCCTTTCAAGTTCCTTGAACTTATTTTCTTCCCGTGTGTCAAAGGATGGAATAGTGCCTAAATTGTGGTGAAAAGCGTCCATGAACCAAACGTCAGGGGTTTTATTCAAGTCTTTTTCTCTAACACCAAAACCCTTTAGACGCAGTGTTGCAAGGTCTCCGTTACTAACAGCATATTCCGTGTGAAAAATAATACCGAATTTTGCCGCTCCGATTTTCTTGCCCAATTCAGAATCAGCGTCTACCGAATACTCAATAGTGTTAGGCTGGAAAACAAAAGATTTAATTCCATCAATATTTTGTGCTTTTCGGGAATTTTTGTCAAAAAGAAAATCACCCTGATAAATTTTACCCTTAGGTATTACAGGTTTTAGGTATTTCAACGCTAAATGAAGTTTCTCTGCAAGCCCACCTGTATGGTTATTGTCAATATCCTCATCAGTGAAGTTAATTTTTGGTGTTTTGTTGAAAATCGACTTAGAGGCTACAAAAAACCGATCATTGAGCCATCCACATATACATGCAGGACTTCCGTCGATCTTAACGGTGACAGCTGGATATTCATGAGTAGAGACTTTTCCAAATTGCTTTTTCAGGAACAGCAATCCACCTAGTGCTTTATTAACTCCGAGTTTACCCTTTGTGATAATCAGGTCCTCAATATGTGTGGAGTGCTGATTAACGTCTTCTGAAAGAAAATCTTTATATTCTTTGAATGTTAGCATTTTAATTTGTTTCCTTTATAAACCCAATTGCTGCGGTTCAACAATCAGAACGTTTGGATTAATCCGTTTTTTGTATGTTGCCAGTATTCTTATTCCTCTTATTTTCATGGTTTTGGAAGCCCGTGTTTTGTCATTACGAATTAAAAAGTATACAGCGTGTTTGGAATCATAGAGAACATCATTAACCGTTTTGAATACACAATTAACAGGCGTATCAATTATTATCTCATCGATTTTGTCCTCAATGGTGTAATTGGTTGTATTCCTCTCAAAATCATGTTGAATGACACAACCACGGTTTAGAATATCACTTCCAAAAACAACGTCGGTGGTTTCCTGTTCATTGGCTTTTACCGCAATATTCCTGTTGATTTTCATGATTGGAATAGAGGATTGTGGATTAATTGGTTTTAGCTCAATTTTATTTTGATTTATCAGAGCGTCAAGGATTTTCTTTGCTCTGGCACCGTAATAGGTATCAGCGGATTCCCAATATTCGGCATTATTTTTCTTGAGTGAAATGGGTATTTTCTTTCCATCTTTAGTGAGAAGAACAGCGTCTGCCTTCCTTCTGTTAGAGGTTTGCGTTCCAGTGAGTACGCAGTCTGTAACATTTTTGCAGAGGAAATTGGAACCATTGTTTCCTACAAATCTTATGGAAACCGTTCCATATATGTTGACTAGGTTTTGAATGAATGCTTTAAAAGCCTGTTCATTGCCGAGACCAGCCGATTTAAAGCCTTGTTTTCCACTTGGCTTAACGACAAGCTGAATGGGTGTTCCATTGATGAGGACAACGGTATCCTTTTTCTCTGAAATTCTGGAGTTTGCAAATAGATTAAGGAGCTCTTGTACAACAATAAAACGGGCTTTTTTCGTGAAAATTTTAATGATAGAGCCTGTTTGTGTTGTTCGTTTAAAAGTGTATCCTTCTTTGCCGAGAGTGTCAAGAATAGTTGTTATCTGACTTTCATACGCATTTGCCATTTGTCGTTCTGTAATGAATTGCACAAAAGTCATGATTTGGTGATGCCTATAGGCATTATCAAATTGAGTTGATTTACTAGTTAGTTGTTCCATAGAGAGTTATCGCTTTTATAGTTTTATTTTTCGTTTTCTTGCCGAAATACTATGTGGCAGAAAACTTTTTTCTTCATTTTCAGCAACATCCTTTACAGTAGTAGGGCTTTGGTAGTAAGGATTCAATTCATAAAGTTTCATCCTACTTTTATCAACGCCTAAAAAGAATTTGCTATTAATGTTTTTATCTGCGTACCTGTTTTTTAATTGTTTGTAACAGATTTTATTTTGAGCATCAAATTCAGGAGTTGTGATAATACCAATAAGTAGGTCGTTGGTATATACAAGCCCTATGCTTTCAGAAATATTTGCGGCAGACAAATCCTCGTTTTCAATACCACTTCTGTTTGCCTGTGTGGCACTGAAAATAGGTACGTTCTGTTCAACAGCCAGACCACGAACTTCTTCTGAAATGGCTTTAATGTATCCATATGAATTGCCTATTTCATTTCCTTTCATTCTGGAACTAGCCATGATGTTAATATAATCAAGGAATATTACGTCAGGCTTAAAACGTTTTTTCATTTTCAGTTCTTTCAGAAGATACCTAATGTGTCCTATATGGCATTGTGACGTTGGATATTGTTTGACAATCAGCCTACCCTGCGTTTTTGTCGCAATGCTGTTAATCCTGTTGACAAAAGTTTCATGACCAAGTTTTTTCAAATCGTCTATTGGTATGTCAAGAAGGTTAGCGTCTATACGTTCCATGATTTTGTCTTCTGACATTTCAAAAGAAACATATAGGACGTTTTTGTTGTTCCTCAGCATACCAGAAGCAATATGACACATGGTTCCGGATTTGAAGCCACCTGACTCGGAACTCACAAAAATATTTAAGGTTCCCGGACAGACACCTCCGTTCGTGATTTTGTTGAAAATTTCCAAATCAAACGGCAGGTGCTCTTCTTCTGAAACATATTTATCCCATCTTGAATCTGCGTCTGAAAATTCCATTCCTATGGTATTATCAAAAGAGACTGAAAGAGCTTGTTCCAGTTTTTCAGGAAGAGTAGTATCAAGTTCTCCTTTGTCCAATTTTTCAGCGCCTTTAATTAGAGCTTCATAAAACCCACGTTCACGTATCCAGCTTAATGTTGCATCAGATAGCCAGTCCTCATTAATATCCTCATCCTTTTTGATATAATCACAGATATTTTGAATTTGGTTGTATTGCGATTCAGTGATGTTGGTGAGTTTTTCAACAAATAGGTCAAGTACGGTTATAGTCGGCTGCTTATTGTATTTTTCATAATAACAGGATATTTCCTCAAAAAGAAGTTTTGTTGTAATTTCCTGAAAAAGCTCTTTCTTAAGTCTAGGCATACATTTCAGGAAATAGGTATTATACTTTATCAGCCCTTTGAGAACGGTTGCTTCCTGTAATTTAGTGCTCAACGCTTAACGCCTCTTTTCTTTGAGGTTGTGTTCAAGAATGACAGTATCCAGACCATCAGTTACCATATCGTGAATAAACCGTGAAAGCCGGCTGATATGGTATTCCTCAGGCTCTGTAATGATTTCGTGGTTTCCGCTTTCCGTTACACAGTAAAGTTGAAAAAGGTAATTCACCTTCATTTGACCATTGGCTTTTTCGCTTTCAGTGAGCCACAATTCGGTGACGCTTGCGTATATTTTGTTTTCCTCATCGAGAAGAAAAACTAATGGTTCGTCTAATAGGTTCTTTTCGTTTGTAGTCATGACTTTTATCCTCTTATTTCAGTTTGTAGGCATTTTCATAAGCGGTTTTGAACTCATCATCATTGACAATGGGCTCCCAACAGGCATCGTTTCTCTCAAAATCAGCTCTACGATACTTCTTTTCATCATTATATTTTTCAGCCTTTTGATAATACCCCTTTGTGGGCGACACAATGAAGCCATGTTCCAGCGCAAAATCAAACAGGTCAGAATATTTGTCAATTCCTTCATCAAAAGAAACATTCATGTCAAATACAGACCCTTCTTTGATAAATCTTGATTTTTCAGCCTTCAGTTTAAAATCAAAGCCGATTAGTGACGTGCCATTTTTGTCTTTGGACTTTGAGAGAAAAAGTACGGTGTTGGCTGAAAGAAGCGGTCCCTGTCCAGAAGCCATGACCTGCGTAGGAATAAAATCGGTAGTCTGATAGGTATGATTAATTCCAATAAAAGGCACATTAAGCAAATTGATATATGGAGTGATAATCCTGAAAAAGGATTTGATTTGCTTTGCACGTGACATATCCTGCACCGATTTACCATCGATAGCGTCTTCCATTTCTTTTTTAGAGGCAAGATTTCCGATGCTATCAAAAAAGGTAATTACGTGCTCACCACGTGTAAGGTTGTCGTATATTCCAGTAAGAGCGAATTTTGCTTCCTCAACATTTTTTACTGGCATATGAATGACCCGGTTTGTGTCAATTTTCAGATTTTCAAAATACGCTTTTCCAGCACCAAATTCTGAATCAGCAAAAACACACACGGCATCCTCATACCTATCCAGATAAGCCTTTACAAGAATAAGCCCAATAAAGGTCTTACCCATTTTTGACGGACCCGCAAGAATGGTGATGCCTGGGGTTAATCCACCATCCCATTTACCTGAAAGAGCCACATTAAGCATTGGAATATCAGTCTTGGCAAATTCGTCAAGGCTGTTAATGATTTCCGAATCAGCGTAAACGTTTGCAAGAGAAACACCCGATGCCTTAATGATTTTGGAAATAAGAGGATTACTCATAATTACTCCTATTAGAATATGGTTAGCGTTAACTCTGATAATAACAAAAAAGGCTCCAAGAATCAATAAAATCTTCAAGGAGCCATTAAATTTATTCTATAGGCTTAACATACACGGTTAACCCTCACTAGTGGTTTCAGCATTGACTTCAGGCGTTTCAGCTTTTGGAGTAAGAGCAGAGAACGCGGCAGCAAGGTCTTTTTTCGACAGGTTACTAAGGACCTTACTCATTACTGCGTCTTCCAGCTTACTCTGATAAAAAGAATCCTTTAGTGAATATTCCTTGCAGATACGATTAAACACGGAACCAGTACCTGCGGGAATAATATTATTTTCCTCAAGAAAACCACCTGGGTTATTCCTATATTGTCCCAGCTTAGCCCTAAAGGCTTCGGAAGTGAGGTTGAGCTTTTGAGTTAGGTTAACAATTCTGATAACGTCTTTGAGTTGCTTTCCACCGATTAGTAGATAGAGGAGCTGATTTGTTGAAAGTTGGTTTTCTGCCATATAACGTTCATCCTTTAAAGTTTTTCTGAAATGATTTTTCCGTCAGAAGTTGAATAGAAAACAGTTTTAATTCCAACATAGCGCAAAAGGTCCATACACATGGAACATGGTTTTGCTAAGGACAGGATTTTGCGTGTTTTGGAAATCCTGATAACAAGAATAGAACAACCTTTTAAGGTACTCCAGTCCTTGACATTTAGGATACAGTCCTGTTCCGCATGTAAGGAGTTGTTATAATATTTGTGGAGTGGATGAATCCTTGATGACCTTATTCCATTGTGACCAGACGCAAGAATACGTGTGCCTTTGAACACCACAGCACCCATTTTGAAACGGTAGGTGCTTTTTTCGCATTCCTCCAGAGACAATTTCAATATTCCAGGCGTCATTGGGATTCTCCAGTCTCGCACAAATATTTTTTATTTTTAGACCTTTAGTTGTTCAATCAGAATATTTAGTTTCTGACAGTATGAAGTAATCGCTTGAATATCTTCTGTTGTCAGCCTATCATAAACTTCATTGTAGAAGATTTTCTTAATCCCTAGTGCTGATAGGTTTTTCACGCATTGCCAACATGGATGCAAAGTGCAGTAAATTGTTGCGCCGTTAAGAGCAATTCCGTTTTTAGCCGCATATAAAACCATGTTCATTTCGGCATGAATTTCATAGGTTTCTGAAAAAGTGTGGTGGTCTTCTCTGTTAAAGTCCTGTTCATTAAAAATGCTGTCACAATTAACGAACCCAGACGCTGTACCGTTAATTCCGGTAGATATAATTCTGCCATCCTTAACGGCAATACAGGCAACCTTTTGAGAAACGCAATGACTTAAAGACGCAAATTCCTTGCAAATCCTCATTAAGGTATAATCAAGTTTAAGCATGAATAGGAACTATCCTTTGGTTGGTGGTTGCAAGAATTATACCCGTGTTTTTGTCAGGTATCTTTTCAACATTTGGCTTGTTTCTATCATAGCGTCCCATTTTAATAAAGTCAATATTTTTGAAGAGACTTTGCTCCTTAAGTGTTTTTTCGTCAAATTCATATCCAGTGAAGAGTATGATATTCTTAAAACCCATTTCACGGAGTTTATGGAACAATTCCTCTAATGCCTTAACGGGCTGCATTAGAGGCTCACCACCAAGGATATGTACCTGTTTAGCGATTTCAACATAATCGGTCAGCTCTTCGCAAATACTGTCTGGAGTTATATACCTAGTTTCCTCATTTGTCAACCATAAAAATTGATTCTGACACCCAGGGCACTCAAAATTACAGCCGACAAAATAAAGCTCCAAAGTCCTGTCACTAGCGACAAACTGATGCTTATAGTATGCTAAGGTATCATGCATGGTAAACTCAACATTGTTGCGGATATAGGTTTCTGGCATTTTAGTGGTAGTACCTAGTTTTTTCTTCAACCTGTCTGTCTGGGCTGTAATTAGAAACCTTTCTCAAATAGCCGATAATCCTTGTTGCGTAATCAAGATTGGTACTGCCGCACTTTGGACACTTTTCAACAGTCCTAAAATCAATATGACCGCAATCATTGCAAATAGTGGTTTTGACGTTGGTTGTCCAGTACGTAGTATGATACTTTGCCGCAAGATTCCTTAGCCATAAGAAAAATTCCTTGTCTGGAAGATTGGCAAGATTTAGGTGCAGGGCTGAACCGCCATCAAGACTGTCAGCAATAATGCCACCGTGCATTTTAAACTTATCAGGGATACTGGTCTTGTCGTCTTCTGGCAGATAGATATAAGAGTTATAGCACTTCCGGTTAGCCTTATAGTGTTCGGCAATATCCCAATGGGCGTTTTTAACACCTAAATTTTCCGCAGGCACAAGTTCCGTATTAAACTTAATATGGTATTTTGCTTTTGCTTCTTTGTTCAGAGTTTTAATAACATTAAGGAATCCTGCGACAAAATTCAGATAGTCTTCATTATTGGAAACGGTGAGCCCGAGAAATTCAGCAGCCTCATTGAGCCCGTTGATGCCAATGGTAACAAATTGTTTGTCCAGAGAAATAAACCCAGCACTATAAGCTGTAAGAAGCCCGGCTCTCACATAATCCTCAACAATATGCCTATGTGCTACCTGAAACTTTTGAATATCCGTTATGTAGTCACGTAATTTGGTATAGACAAGGTTCTTCTTTTCTTCATATGTTCCTGAATAATTTTTGAGAATATCCTGTACCATCCTGTTGACATTCAGTGTCATAACAGAAGTGCTTCCAGTAGAAACACCGCCAGCGCCTAATGAATAAGAGAAATCATTTTCATCAAGTTCATTTTTTAACCTGCAACATGAAGCTAATGCACTTGGGGTGTCATCATTGAAAGAGAAGAACGATAGACCACGTGCACGGATATCCGCACAAAATTCAGCCCATTCAGTGTCCTTAGGCTTACCGTTTTCATTCAGGCTTGCCTCTGTCAGGACAGGAAAGGTCAGAAGAGACTTGCTCCGTTCTTCAAGAAGCCATTCCATGAAAAACTTCTGGAGTTTATTGAAATCATCATAGTTGACAATGGTTCCATCAGGAAACATAAAGTGACCGAACATTGAATCAAAAAAGTATCGGTCAAAAACTGACATATTGAAGAAAACAGACTGATAGCCACGAGCCGCAGCTGGCTGATTGAGGCAATAGATGACGGACTGGAGTTTCTGTTTGATTAAATCCTTGTGTGTGTTCAGATAATCCTTACCATAATCCTTTTCCGCAAAATAATGGAAATATAGAAGAAACTCAACAGCGGCAACAGCACCTGCAAATTGAGAACTGATTGCGAATATTAGGTTTACAAAGGAGCCGCAAAAGGACTCAAGGTGTTTAGGAGCTTTTGATTCCCCTCCCAGTTTCAGCATACCATCTTCAAGAAATGGATACATGTTGATAGCGACGCAGTACGGGGTGCCTGGAGTGATACTAGCCTCATCATGCTTGTAAAGAACATGGCTTTCAAGGTACTCAAGGTACTTGTTTGCCAGATTTTTGTCAAAATAGATTTGAATATAATCCGCAACCGTTTTTCTGTTTAGCTGAATACTGAAATCCTTTTGCAGTTCAGCGCCCAGTGTTGCAACCGTCTTCACAGAAACATTTGCGTTGGAATCTACAAGAGAACCATCAGCCGGGTTCACGGATTGAATATATCTTTCAATCTGGTCTTGCTTTTGTTGAATTTGTTCCTTTGTCAGCCTAACCATTGGTTTAATCTTTTTCATTAGTAACTCCGTTTAAAATGTCAGATAGTTTTGGCATCATGCCGCAAGATTTACGTTCACGACAAAATCCGTCATTTGCACATTTAGGACCCTTATAAATTCCAAGGGGTCCAAAAAGAATAGGCTCTATTTTGGAAAGCTCAACAAAAATGCTTGAGGCAAGCCTCCTGATTTCTGTTTGGGCCCTAGAGCACATTCGTTTCCCAAGAAAATCGCCAAATTCCCTATAATTCATTGTCATGACAAGTTGGGTAGCACAGGCATTTGGCAGAATACTTCTTGCGTCTTCTTTAGGATTCTTGCAATGTTCGTTAGCAAGAACATTTTCCAGAAGATTGTATTTTTTATTTAGGTACTGCATACACTCAAGGAATATAGGACGGGCTATTTTGGACTTCTCAATACTTTCAGGAATCACAAATTTAAACCCATTCATATCAGTATACCTTTGTGACTGTTGGGTGTACGAGGCTAACCTATGCCTAACAAGTTGATGGGACAACGCACGTGAAACACCTGTAATGAGAAAAGACGCGGAACCATGTTCAAGAATTGAAACGTGTCCAGAATCCGCAATATTGGAAAGGAATTTTTCATCCGCTTTAGGATGTTCCAAATCATAATCGGAATTATAGCACTGCTTGGCGGCAATAGTGGAAACGGCTGCGCCGGCATTTTTCGTTGAAGGCTTTTCCGTTTGCGTGTGCGCAATCAGAGTGACATGCAAAGAGGTTTCGCCGATAATATCACCATTATTTTGTTTGACTTGCTGTTTAGCCTGAAACTCATCATACCGCTTCTGAAGGTTGATCCAAAACTGATATGACACGTCGGTAATATTCGCAAGCCGTTCGGCAAAGTCTTTCGTAATAGAGGCTTTCCCAGCAAGGATGTTGTTCAGTTCTTCCAGACTAATTCCAAGTTTTTCCGCAAACTCAAGGTAGCCCATCGGGGAATACTCAATGTATTCGTGCAAGGTTTCACCAGGATGTACAGCGAAATCGGGTTCATAAGGATAGGTTTCAGCCATGGTAATTACTCCAAAATGGTTAAAATGGTTAAAAGATTTTCTCAACAAGAAGAAAATATCAGGAACGGACAAAAATGTCAACTAAAATGTCAACTAAACCTAATGTGTGCCGTTCACCGTTAATGAGATTAAACGAGATTGAAGTGCATATCCATTTCCGATTTGATTTTGTCCAGTGTATCAGCCTCAGTTTTGTCAAACCTAATTTCAAGAAATCTTGGAAGGAACAAACTCATACCGTTAGGATTGCGAATCAGCCCATTGGATTTTACCTCAACAAATATTGGGTTCTTCTTGAAGTCGTGGTCTTTGAACTTTTCGATAAATTCCTGTCTGAAATGGTCGGACAAACCAGTTCCCACAAAAACGGTTACAAGTTCGTCTTCTGTCTTGCACTCCAAGGCACCAAGACGGTTTTCATATTTCGTTCCTTTGCCGCCATAATGGAATCCGGTTACCTTCAAGGTACTAACAATATCATATTTCATTTTAATCTGGTTTTTGTTTCGTTTCCCTTCCCAGCAAGCGTTGCCGTTTTTAATGACAATGCCTTCATGACCCTTTTTGATATGCCTAATAAAAATTTCAGAAATTTCCTCAAAAGAGTTGACAAAATCACTTTCGACAACGCTGATTTCTTTTGGGTCAACTTTTTCGGCTAGCCGTTTGCACTCATTAAACCTATTGTCATAAGTCGAATGAGTGTTACCATAATATTCAGAGAAAGGAATGCAGTCCCAGATAACAAAATGCACCTTATCAGCTTCTTCCTTGCTGATAGTGTTTTGAATGGATTTGTTGAGGATGCCGTTCCCGCGCTGCCTTTGCATGTTCATGCCTTTATAACCCCACACAAGGAGTTCACCATCCAGAACAACATTTTTAATGCCAAGAGCCTTGACCGCATTTATCAGTTTGGAAAGGTTGCAGTATAGTTTTCCTGCGGAAGAGAAAAACCACACTCCAGAATCATCAATGAAGCACAGACACCTTGCACCATCTTCCTTTTTCTGGGCGTATGCCGGAAAGATAATATTTTTCTTAGCCTTATCAGAAAACGCTACCGCTTTAGAGACAAAAATTTTAGGAGGAAATTCCATAGTTTTGAGTCCTTACTGCTAGAGGTTAAGCTAACCTTATTGCTAGAGGTTCTTGACAATTTGCTCAATATTATTTTTCAGTTCGTCCAGAGAACCATTGTTAGTAATATACTGCGTAAAGTAAGGAGTGGCAAGACACCATTCAAATTCACTTGGTGAAGGCTGATATTCTTTCTTGATAAAATCGACGTCCAGAGGATTCCTTAAATCAAATCCCTTGCCAACCCATTCAGGAAGTACAGAGTTCCTTATTACGCACCAGTAATCAATGTTATCACTGCCGAGTTCGTATTCCCAGTGAAGAAGTTGCCGCTGCTCTACCGTGAAGCGGATATCCGAAATAATGAACACCAGCTTTTTTCTTTTCTTCCTTGCTTCTCTCATGGCTTTATGCAGAGCGTCATTAGCAAGCTGGGCAAATACCTCATCCCCAAACTTTTTGCGGAGAACAGACCCAAACCGTATCATCATATCACGATAGGATTTTTGCTTGTAAACCGGAAGTCTTGGATTGGAACGTTCGGTTTCCTTGTCACCGTATTTTGGCTCTTCAAGCCCGAAGGTTGCCTTAAGCCCAGCACGAATAGGGTCTGCCATTGCCCATACCTTAACCATTGTCTTTTTGTGGTAATAAGGTATCAGCTTAGTGGTCATTTCCGCAACGGTATCTTTTCCAGAACCCTTAAATCCAGAAATAGCAATAAGTTTGACTTTATCCATGAAAGCAATCCTTTGAAGTTATAAAGTTATCAGAAATTACACCTTGGAATAGTATTTAGAATTTTATTTTTTCCATTTACTGAACATAATCCTTGCTGTTGCTCCGGAGTACGTATACTTTAACAGAAGAGATTGTAGTTCTTCTTCCGAATAATGAAAGTTGTTTATTATGTCATTTATATCCATGGTGTTATATGTTTCTGGGAGCAATACCGTTTTGTAACCCTTTCTGATACATTTTTCTATTTCACGCACGACCTCGTTATTTCTTGGCTCACAATCATTAACATAGATAGCGTTGTTCAGCCCAACACGGTACAAAGACGCATTCAGAGAAGCAATACAGTTAGGAATGAACAGAGAATCAACAGGTCCTTCCACAACAAAAACCTGTTTGTTCCAATCTATGAAGTCAGCACCATACACATTAATGCTGGTGTCAGTCCGATTTACACAGGTAATGAACCGATGGTTTTTAGGAACGTTCGTCCCAATTACCCTTAACTGATACCCCATAAGGGGAAATCCTTTCTGGGATAAATCACGAACCTCAAAAATAATTCCTTCAGAAGGAAACTTTCTTTCTGCATATCTTTCAGAGACACTTTTTGCCAACTCCGGAAAGTTTGAAGTCCAAAATACCTTTTGAAAAGATTTTTCGGGCACGTTTCTGTTCTTTAGATAGATAACACCAGGATGGTTTTCTGGCAAGTCCGATACGGGTATTTTGTTTGCGGAAGATTTTATCCTGATATGGTGTTCTGGAACAATGAATTTGATGCCTTCATTTTCTGTCCCTGTCCAATGTGTGGTTAGCCTTTCATGAAAAATTTCTTTTCGGTATTCCTGGTAGAGTGTGCCGTCAACAATTCTCATGAAAGCACCAAGAGGCTTATCAGTACCACAGTTAAAACAATGATACCGATAGTTGGCTGCCTTTGTGTAAATGTATCCTCTTTTTTTGACCTTGTTATGTTGAGAATCACCACATATGGGGCACCTAAAATTCCAGAGGTTATTGCCTACCTGTTTAAACCCTGTCAGTTTTGGTGACAACAGAATAATATATTTGTAATCAATGTAGGCACTCATAACGTTTCCATATAAAATAAGATTTTTTCTTAAGAAGAAAATATCAGGTACAGCACAAAATGTCAATAGGAAACTTTGTCAAAAGAGTGAGGCTCAAAATCGTCCTGTGGTGTCCTTGCAATAGATAAAATGAATAAACATACGTCAAAAACGTCAAGTTCCTCCAGAGGAGCTTCTGGGACCTTAATAGGTGTTATTCAGAAAACAACCCATGAAGGAACTTTGTAGTCTAACTGTTGATGCTGATTGCGTGGGTAAAGTGTTGTGACTTTTCCATCAGAATTTGCTTATCAACAATGCTATCATAGAAATCTGGATATTGAGAAATCAGAATAACGTTTCCGTTGATAGTTTTGAGAAGAGACTTGATTGCCTCAGTCCCCTCATTATCCAGCCGTCCGTCCTGCTCATCCACGATGAGGAGATTTGTGTTTACTGTTGCCCGCAGTTTAGCCAACTCTCTGAAAGCAAAAAGAAGGCAGAAGTCAATTCTTGAACGCTCACCTTCTGAAAATGATTTATACTCAAAAATATCACGTCCTCTTGATTTTATAGTGGCATTGAAGTTGTTATCAAAAGTGAAGTTCACATTGAAGTCAATGATACTAAGATACTTTTTTATCAACGCATTAATTATGCCGATATAGTTTTTAATGATAATGGTTTTAATCCCATCGTCTTTTAACAGTTTTAGAATGGTATCATAAGATTTTAATTTACTTTTCAGAGAATTGAGTATGTCAGTATTCTTTTTTATGTTTTCTTCTGTTTCTGCAATACGAATGTTTAGGTCATCGTCTTTACTTTGTGATTTCTGTTCATAACTTTCTTTTTCATTAATATAAAACTGGATTTGTTGCTTTACTTTATCAGCCTGTTCGTATTTTTTTGATAATTGCGTCTGGGTTTGAAACATTTCATCCATGATACGTTGAATTTCTTTTGCCTTATCATTTAGTTTACTGATAGAAGCCTTAATATCAGTAATTTTTTCATTAACACTATTTGTTTTTTCCGTTAACATTTTACATTGTTCAGTGATAAAAGAGGAATCCAGAACCTGTGTGCATGTAGGACAGACCTTATTGTGCTGGAAGAAATCAATTTCGTTTTGAAGTTTTTTCAGTAACTGTTGGTTTTTGTAGAGAAGCCTTTCACCATCTGACACACAAGCCGTAATCCTGTTTCGTTTTTCCTGTAATTGGTGATATAGGTCCGGATTTGTTTTTTTGTGCAGAACCTGGATATCCTGAATAATGGATTGCGCTTTCTCTTTCAGTGACACCAACTCACGATTAATTCTTTCAATACTGTCCTGCAGGTTTTGCGCAATGACCTGTGAGGATTCTTTCAGTGTTTTGAGACTGAATGAGAGGGTTTCTAAAACTGTTTTAGTTTTGTCATAACTGTTTTCAAGCCCTTTGTTTCTTTCTTTGGCTATCATGTTCATGGACGAAATAATGTCAATATCCAGTAGGTCCTCAATTACAATTCTACGTTCATTGGCGGTCAGTTGCATAAAGGGAATAAAACTTGTGCTGCCCATTGTAACAACCTGCCGAAATGTTTTCTCACTCATCTTTAGAACATCATTTTGGAACCATAACTGATAATCTTTCACAGAAGCGTTTTGCGGTTTTAGTTTGCCGTTAACGTAGATTTCAAAAATATTTGGCTTCATGCCTCTGCGGATACGGTAATTAATTCCATTTATCTCAAGCTCCAAAGTTACAAGAGTTCCCTTTTTGTTGACTGCGTTAATGAGTGAAACCAGGTTAACGCCGGAAAAGGCTTTTCCATAAAGAGCGTAATATATCGCTAGGAGGATTGTGGTCTTTCCAGCGGCGTTCTTGCCCTTAATGAGAAGGATATGGGTATTATCCAGATTTATGGTTATTGGTGTTTTGCCTGTCGATAAAAAGTTTTCATAGGATACTTTTTTAAAAATTATCATGGGCTTCCATCTTCTCCGCTAGGTTGTATATGGCAAGAAGCTCTTTGGAAACATAATCATCCTGAATAGAGCTTATAGATTTCATAAGGATGTTAAACGGCGTATCCAGTTCTGAAATGTCAATCAAACTTTCATCAATCGTGTCCTGTGCCGTCATATCTATTATCTGACAATCAGCGGGATTAATCTTTTTAATCAGGTTGTTGACATATAAGTCCAAAAGTTCAGAAGGCTTATTGACAATGATTTTAATATAGGAATGTTCTGGAATATCGGGAATTTCCTGATTTTCACTATCAAAAATTATCTTATGGAACAGCCCTGATTTTGTTGGGATATCCTCACGGGTCCCGAAAATATCATTTGGGTCAAAGGAAACTATTTTTTTAATATCTGCGTAATCATTCCATGTCAGAGGATATGGGCTGCCGATATATTCAATGTTTCCTTTCTGTTGCGACTTGTGATAGTGACCGGAAAAAACATACGTGAAACGATTCAGGAGTGATTTATCAAAAAAGTTTGCTTTTGATTCAAATCCGTTTCCTATATCAAAACCAGCAAGCTCAAAATGCCCAAAAATAATACTATCGTCAGGAATTTTTTTAAGGTATTCTGTCACCATATCTATATTATCAGGGCATATCCATGGAATGAGGTGAAAGTTCGGCTTTATCATTGTCGGCGTATCCACAATGTGCACATAGTTCGGCTCACAATTGCGGAAAAGCCCTTCATATTGTTTGATGCCTGAAATTTCATTTGTGTTTTTGTAATAGGTATCATGGTTCCCAACAATGGAATAGAGCTGTACCTTGTGACTGTTGAACCACATAAGCCAGTTTTTGATAAGGAAATCAGAAACGGTGAAATCAATGCTCTTGCGCTTGTCCAGAGTGTCGCCTAACTGAACGACTGCCGTCACATTATTTTTCAGAATATAAGGGAACAGCTCTTCATTGAAAAACTTTTCCATAAAGTTTAGGAAAACCTCAGAATTGTTTCTTGCTCCTATATGAAGGTCTCCTATAACAAGGGTCCTATCCATTCACAATCCTCCTAAAACATAGCATCCATGTCAACACGTGGCTTGACCGACTTCTGTTTCTTAATATGGTACCGTTTCTGATACTGAATATCGGTCATTTTGGCATTATCCGTAATACTGTCACAATCCTCATCATGGTCAACGTGGTAAAGGGTGTCAATTGTCTGTTTATACTCTTCTATGGTAGCCAATCTGAGGTGTTCATTATTAAGGTACCTTCTGAAAGCATTATACGCAATTTGGGTAAAGTACGCAAAAGGATTTTTGCTCTTCTCTGGATTAAATGTTTTTGCTCCTTTCACGCAGTCATAAAGGGCATCCTGTACCATATCCTCTTTCCAGGTATACCTACAGAATTTTCCGGATTTAGCAAGGTTGTGACAGATTTGCATGATTGCGTCAACAACCGTCTTGGGAAGTTTATCATCATTTGACTTTTTCCATTCAACCATCGAATTGTATAGGTCCTGATTATTAATATAGTTCATGATTTGTCCTCCACTTATTGAATGTTAATAGGCATAATGTTATACTTAAATTTTTGTTCCTCGTAAATCGCAAATCTTTCAAGAAAATGCTTGTAAGCATAATTTTCTTTTTTGATTTTTCCGGATTTTGTTCTGGTGCGTAAATCATCCACAACGTCAATCAGAGTTATTTTGTTTTTCGTGTTTGATACACGCAGCCCACGCCCTATTGACTGAATAGTCCTAATATAGGATTTTATCGGTACGCTGAAAAGGATGTAATGAAGGTTTTTAATGGAAATGCCGGTTGAGAAAACACCAAAAGAACAGATTAAGATAGCGTCCTTTTCTTTTTCAATATCATTTTTGAGAAGGTCATAGGATTTAAATTTTCTGTCATTGCGTTCCACTATAGTTCCATCAATCCTGTATATGTTGCGTTCAGGATACATTAGACGTGCTAGTCGATAAAGTTCTTTACCGTGCGCAATATGATTATACAAAATTAATCCGGTATTGTCAAAACACCCTGCAAGTTTCAGGAGAAGGTTATTTCTGTTGTGGTAATTTTCCAAAAACTTAATTTCATCTGCATAGGTATTGTTTCCTGTTGTTTCCTGTTTCATTTTGAAATAGTCGTTTAGTTCTTTAACGGTATTTGGTGGATACTGTAAACTGACTATTTGAATGGTTAAATCGGCTACAACTCCCTGTTCCATAAGGGCTGCTGTATCGGTTATAACCTTAATAGGACCTAGCAAGGCTTCTGCCTGTAAGCCTGTTAATGAGGAATCCTTGAGTGAGCCTGACCACCCTGTTCTGTAAAGGACTTCTGTTGCGCCGTCAAATATCTGTTTAATGCAGACAGCTTTTGCTTTATGGCATTCGTCCAGAATAATTGCGCTAAACTGATTGAACCAATCACAGCCTAATTTATAAGCGGACTGCCATGTTGTAATGACTATTTCCGTTTCAGGAAAAATCTCTTTGGTTTTACCCGCTTTGATTTCCTGAATATTAGGCATCTCCCACGCATTATCCGTTCCTGTGCAGTAATCCTTAATGTCATTGCTAAATTGTGTCACAAGATTGACTGTTGGAACAATGATTAATACTTTCCTATTCAGTTGAACATGATACATTGCCTCAATAAAAATGCAGAGTGATTTACCAAAACTTGTCGGACAAATGTTGATACATCTTTTTTCGGTAAGGGCTCTTGCGATTGCCAAAACCTGGTCTTCACGTGGAGTAATTTCTTTCTGTTTGGAATAATATTTTTTCGAGAAAATGAAATCATGGATATCCTGTTCAGTTAATCCTGTTTCTGTTTCCTTGTATTTTTTGTCTAAAGAAAAATCATAGTTTTGCTCTTTACAGAAGGATATGATTTTTGGCAACAGACCAACCGGAAACGTCTTTTTTGATAGATTTATTAGGTGTATTGTGCCATCCCATGTACCGTTCTTGAAGCTGGGCATAAACCGATAACCAGGAACATAGAACGAAAAGGCGTCCCAAAGTGCAAGAAGCTCTGAATCCTTTGCGTCCACTTTACCATAAGATTCATTATAATATGTTAACGTTATCATGCAGGTTCTCCAGACTGCCACAGGATATGCTTCATTGCTGTATTGAGATAAAAAGACTGGGCGTTAAGAGAGTTGAGGACTTCCTGTATAAACTTGGTTTTAGAGTTCTGATTTTTGATTATCAGTTCGGATTCTCTATAATCCTTGTCACCTTTGATAAGAATAGGAATATCTTTTTTGTCAACATTGTATTCATAATCATAGCTATAATACCTAAATTTATCAGCGTATAGCCCTGATAATTCTTCGGAAAGAATGTTTGACGCATTTTCTTCCTGATAAAGGTACTTAGCCCATTTTGCACGGAGCAAACCTAATCGGATTGCGTATCCAGAAATATCAGGTACCTTACTGTGTGTAGGACACGTCAGGTCAGCCTGTGCCTCTTTTTCATAAAATTCAATAGGACGTAACTCATCCATAGCTCTACAGATGCTCCTACGTTATATTGTTAATTTGTTAGATTTCACTAATACAATTTTCCGTTGGTGTTGTCAATGGTTTTGTCGATATAAGTCCAGGAAATGTTGTTAACCTTAAAGGATACAAATGGGACTAATGGGTCAACACTGTAGGTATCGAAATCAAGAGTGCCTATGTTTGTTGGAAAAGCGTCCTTGAGAAAAATATTAATGATTGGTTTTTTGGCATTGTTTGTGATGGTGACGGCAATATCTGACATAATAGTAGTCACGTCAACGGCAGTCTGTGAATCCTTTATCCATTTAAGCAAGCTGAAATAGGTAATAAGGTTTTCGTCACAATACCACATTACGGTAATGTCATCAAAATCACCCTGTACGCTGGGAACGTTCCAAGCGGTAGTAAATTCCGGTGTGGGTATTCTTGTAGTACCATTAGTGAAAGACGGTACCTGTAAGCTCTTTATCCAGAATGGAAGTTGAGGATAGCGGTCAATCACCATGTACGCATTATTGCTGATAGCTTTTGATATATCGGTTGGGTATGCAGTCATAAATTTTAAACCCTCTTAAATGATTTATTTTTAGAATAATAAAAGTGAAGAAGAATGTCAAGTGCTTTTGAGCCTATGATATAAAATAAGGTACCGCTTTAAGCGATACCTACTTCACAGTTCAACCTTCATATTACTAGGTGTGAATGTCATCTTTATGCTCCTATTCAAAGAATGAGTTCAATCCAGATTTCTTGTTGAATATTAGAACTTCATTCACCGTGTTCTTTCGTTGTGAGGTATCTGAATTTATCACATACCGAGTTTGAACATAATTGATATAGTAATCTTTGTAAATCTCCTTAATAAATTCATTGTTAGAGTTGCTCAAAAGAAACATACCATTCTTTTCATTGATTAAGTCGCAACAGCATTTTAATTCTGATTGAAATATATCAGAAAATCCATCTGCTGTATAGCCGACAAAAGTATCCATATACGGCGGATCAAGATAAACTAATGTGGCATCGTCGATTATATAAAAGAGTGTATTCATAAATGGTCTGAAATCTTCATTATGAATAGTGACCTTTTGCAATGTTTCTGAACATGAATATATTCGTTCCTCATTGTATATCTTCCTGAAATGGCATCCGCAAGGAACATTAAATTTACCCTTGCTGTTAACTCTATAAAGACCATTGTATCCAGACTTATTCAAGAAAATAAACAAAGCGGCTGACTCAATAGTTGAATCTGTAGTACCTTCATTGTACCGCTTTCTCATTTCGTAATAAAATTCTTTCCGTCTGGCTTCTTCTTCACTCTTTATGTATTCCTTTTCAATGTTTGCAAGACTTTCAATTAGTTCACATGGATAGTCTCGGACTGTAACATAGCAATTTATTAAGTCTCCGTTCAAGTCATTGATAAAGGCATCCTCTATCATTGGGTAATGTTCCAATACTTGAAAGAGCATTCCGCCACCGCCAACAAACGGCTCAATATATGTTTCAATAGTCGCTGGCATATAGTTTTTGATTTGGTCAAACAATCTGTATTTGCCACCAACCCATTTAAGGAATGGCTTGATCATGTAACGCCTCCTATGAATATTTATTTCCGATATTCAACTTTTAAAGTTCCAGAATCATAAATTTTGACATATCCATTTAGTTCCATATTTTGTGTTTCAGACAATAAAGGATCAAAAGATTCCAGAATTTTTTCAAGTTTGCTTTTTTGAGCTTGATAACGACTATATAGTTTACCATTTGCACTGTTATACCATTCATAGCTAGGCTCAGTGATTCCTATTTCTTTGAATCCAGCTTTTTTATACCCAGTGCCATCAAAATAATTCAAATCTATATATGAAATACCTTCAAAACCAGAATGTTTAAGTAATTTCTGAAATCCACCAATAACGTTATAATTCATAAGAGAGCAAAACCGATGAAGTTCTTGCTCTCCTTTCTTGAATCTTGACATTCCATATCCAAACACAGAAACTAGTGTATTTTCATGCATAAGTCCATATCTATATTTTGAATCAATTGGACCTTGAATGTGGTTATTGAGCAAGAAATTTCTATAGGTGGAAGAATCAAGTTCTATACATATAGTATTTCTGGCGTATATTTTATGTTCAGTAAGACCAAGAGCATTCTTGATTATTTCCTTTATCATAGTATTTTGATAATCCCACACCAGTTCTGGAATATGAATAAGACGAATTCCTCGTTCTCTACAAAGTAATGTTTTCTTTTGATGATAGTCTTTTTCTTTGAATCGTTCACTGTGCCAATAGACACCATCAAATTCAATTGCAACCTTCTTTTCAGGAATCCAAATATCCAATTCATAAGGACTGATTATACTTCTATTTGAAGTTTCTATTGCACCAGAATAAATTGAATGAATCCATTCTGCTACACTTATTTCTTTGTTTGAAACAAATTCATGCTTTGGATGACACGTTTCACAAATTATTCTGAATGGAGCAAACTGTGATTCAAATTCGTTTCCGCACCCAAGGCATTTATATTTGAATTGTTTATGATTAAGGTAATCATCTAGAGTAGATATGAGTTCAAGATTCCTTTCCTTTGCGGTAATCTGCATTTTAGACCAAAGAGTATATTTGTGTGAAGTCTGTGCTTTTTGTTTTATTTTTTCTGTCATTGACGGATTAGGAACACCATATTTTTCCATAGAATTTTTACGATATGTTTCGGCTCTTTTCTTTTGAAATTCTTCGGTTTGTGAGACGTATTCAACACCATATTTTGCTATATTATTCTGTTTGATTTTCTTTTGTACATCAGAAGTATTACAAGGAACGGATGATCCGTATTTTTCTAAATTTGTTCTTATTATTCGTTCACGTATAGACCTATCTCTTAATGGATGACCACCTTCATATTTTTCAAATGCTTTTGTTATCTTTTTCTTAGTTTTGGAATCTAACTGTGCATGCTTATTGCAACAATAATAATGACCTTTCTCATATTGCTGCGGTGTTAGTTGAACTTTATGGCAATATTCACAGAATGGAATATGTTCAAGATTGTTTTTCATTAAGTTGAACAACGCACGAGGTGACATGAAAGATTTGTTATCCTCAAACCATTGTTTGAAGTCAGGCGGCATATAACGCAACTTCATAGAAGAAAGTTTACCGTTTTTATCAGTTGCATTCTTGATATAATTGCGGATAGGTTCGGGAACCATATTGACTTTGAAAACGTATTGTTCCATATAAACTCCTTCAATTGTTATTGAATATAGTTAGTATATGCCAACAGCTTCCTTATGTCAATAAGAAATTATGAACAAAATAAAAGGGAGAGCTTGCAAGCTCTCCCAAGGAATCTATCTCTACTTTAAGTTAACAACACAAGTTAGAACTTAATACAAGTTAAAACTTAATGGCAAACTTGCGGTAATAAGAGTTCGTACCGGCAGTGGCGTCTGTGGTACCACTAGCACAGTAATAGGGGTTAGACACGAGACCGTACCTGCTCTTAATCCCTAATCTTAAGCCAAAATCTTCTTGACCCTGTGCTTTGAAGAATTGCAGAGGAATGTAGGGGCAATAGAAGATACCTGCATCGTAGGCATTGGTTCCCTTGTAACCAACAATGATGTTGTGAGTACCATTTTCACCGGCAGCCATATATGGGTCAACATACACCGCAAATCGGTTAGTGAGCATACCATAGTAGGAAATACCAACAGGGTTCACAACAGAAACAAAACCGGTATTGCCGTAAATGTTCGTGATAAGGTTTGCCATGGAAAGCCAGGCAGCAACTTCAGGAGAAGTCAGAATGAAGTTACCACGTCCACGACGGGTTTCCTGAGCGATAAGGGTAGCCTCACGTTCAATCTGGATAAGCAGGCCCTGTACCTTTTCCATAGACCAGCGTCCGTCAGCGTCAATAGAGAAGTCAAAAGTGCCGGCAGTGGAACAGTTTTTGGCACCAGCCTTTGCTTCGGAATAAATTCGATTGACAATTTCACGGTCAATTTCAGCCGTGATTTCGCTTTGAAGAATGTTAGCGATTTCCTGTTCAGCATCAAGACCATGCACAGCCTTGAGGTCAGAGATAACCTCAGTGGTGAGCTTGCCCTTTAGTGCACGGGTCTTAACAGAGACGTCAATGTAATCAATGGCAAAACTCATTTCGGGCCAGGAAGCCTCTTCATACTTGGAGCCATCGGTAGCGGGCCAACCCTTAGCTTCACCAGTAGCGGTTGCATAAGGACCGGAATGGTCAGCCTTAGGAGCGGCACCAATTGCGGTATCCGTGCCAACAGTACCATTAGCCCAGGTTTCTGTGCCAGTGGTGGGAGAACCACCATAATACACATGCTGGGCAAAAATACGTCCAGTAGGAGCTGTCATTGCCTGTACGCCTACCATTTGGTTGCCAACAAGAGTGGGCATGGTACGGCGAATAAGTGACATGAGAACAGGGGTATACTGGGCAATATCACCGGTAACAGTAGCCTCATTAAGTTCACGTTCGGTGTTCTCAAGAATCTGATAGACAACGCCCTTCATATGAGAATCAGTAATCTTTGGAGCGTTGATATTTTCGGACTCAATGAGTTCTTCCCACTTGCCGTATTTTTCGGTGTTCTTTTCAGTTAGATTATCCATAATGTAATTAATACTCCGTTTTAATAAAATTGTTGTAATGTTATTTATACTTTAACGCTTTGTCATAAAGACAAGCGTTCTCTGTACAATATCAGTTTCAGGCTTTTCAGACTTTTGCTTGAGTTGAGGCTGAACATTCTCTACAATTCTGCCATGAGTTTTGATATAGGTGTCAACAATATCCTTAGCCTGTTCCTCAAAAAGTTCATGTGTATCAGTATGAATGCTAAGTTCGTTCAGAGACTTTTGAAGGGTTTCCTTTGCGGCTTCGGAAAGATCATTGGGAATGTTCTTTTCCATCCAAAGTTCATCCTGTAAATCCTTCATGCTATGAACAGCCTTAACCTTCTGAACCTTGGCATCGTATAAAGATTGTTCAAGTACAGATACCTTCTTCTCAAGACTAATAACAGCGTCTTCCTGTTCAGGATAAATCTGTAAGTCTTCCTTAATAAGGTCAAGAAGTTTTTCAGTGAAATCCTCAAGCTGGATAGACTTTGCGGACTTATAGATTTTTCCGCTTTCCATAATTTCATCAAGTTTGGCTTCAATGACATAATCCAGATAATCGGATACATCAGCCTGCATTGCCGGAAATACCTCGTCCATGATATAGGATTCGGTTTTCTGGGTATAATCAGGAATAACCTCTTCATTGATAAAATTATCCAGTTCTTCAAGAATATCATCCGTGACATTATCTACAGAAGAATTGATTTTATCGAGAAGAAGATTGCTGAAACTTTCTGTGAGCTTTTCTGTTTCTGCCTCTTCAAGAGTTTCAAAAGAAGGAATTTCAGAAAGCATTTCCTTTACGGACTCGGCAACGGCTTCCTTGCGAATCTTAGCGATTTCCTTAACCTTCTTTGCAACCTTTTCCTTGGGATTGACATTAGGACCCTCAAGTCCATCACAGCCTTCGTTGTCGCAGCCTTCGTTGTCAAAAGTCTTTTTAATGCCATCACGTAGAGTAGCACGGTCACAGCCTTCCCATCGCTTGCCGAATCCAGTCCGATAACTCTTTTTAAGTGCTTTGGAAAGTTTTCTGTCGATAATACGCCCACCTCGTGCGGCTTGCTTCATTAAGGTATGCTTCCGAGAAAGTTTGTATTGAGGGTCAGTCGCACGCTTCCTTGCGTCAATTACAGACTGAATCTTAGTGATATGGTGCTTAGTAAGGGCTGCCTCATCTGTTGGTTCCTTGTCATCATCCTTATCATCATCGGCATCATCCTTATCATCGTCCTTGTCATCCATATCATCATCGTCATCCTTGTCACCGTCATCACAGTCACAAGCCTCTTCAATATCCTCAAAGAGTGTGTCAACAATGCCATCAATGACAACGCAATCGGTAAGAAATTCATCAGACCATTCATCCACGCCTGGGTTTGCTTCAAGAAGGTCCTTGTGTAAACCTTCCTTAATATGACGTTTCAGAGTGTCAAGGCTTAAGCCATAATCATAGTCTTCCTGTACGGAATCCGTAACGGATTCCGTGAGTGATTTTAGTTCTGTATCTAAGGACTTATATACATAATCCTCAATTAATTGAATTAATGCAGTTTGTTTTTCCTGGTCAAGCATAATTTGTTATACTCCCGTTTAATAACTCCGTAAGTTGTATATTTATTAAAGCCGTTTCAGCGCCTTAGTAAACACATTGACAATTTTATTTAGTTCTTTATGAGATAGATTGCGTTTGATTTCTGTTATTTCTTTCTCACATAAAACGCCGTTGTCGTAATAATAATCCACATTCTCAAGAATACCATCGACAAAACAGTTAATTCCTGAAGGATTATAAACAACGTCAATAGCTTTTAGTTGGTAATCGTCATCAACAATAAACGTTTCGGCATTGTTCTGAAAAACCTTCTTCACAGTGCCTAAGCCTCGTGTTGATACACCAAGTTGCACGTTGTCATGGATAAGAGCACTTAAAATATTGCCAGCTGGTGTAGTTAGAACCTTGGCTTTACCGATAACATTATTTCCGTCCCATGTAAGACTTTCGATTTTGATACAGGCACGTTCAGGATTGACCTGTGGCTGAGGTGGGTGATTAAGTTCACCAAGTGCTCTGTTGGTATCCACATAATCACGAACATATTCCGCAACAGACTTTTCCAATACTGATTTAGGATAAATCCTTTTATTCCTGTTTTTCAGGTCAGCCTGCGCAAAAATTCCCTCTATGTAGAGCGCACCATCTTCCTGTTTGGAAAACGCTACCTGTTCTGTTAATTCAGTTATAAGTTTCATTCTTTATGAATATCCTTATTACGTTTGTTGTCAATATAATTGAGACAGGCATCCTCAAGTTTTTCATCAAAAAGGGATTTCAGACTGTCCTTAAACTTTTCGTATTCATCAGCAAGTTCTTTGTTTTCTTCTGTCATGGTTTACTCTCCAGAGAAATACTTTAAAATATTTATTCTGTATTATCATCAAAGTTTTTCATTTCATTCTTTTCGGCTTTCATCTGTGCTTCCATTGCCTGAATATCCTCATCTGTCTGCCCAAGTATTTCTTTTCGTATCCAGTCTATGGAAACTAGTTTGCCTACTAATGGCATGTATTTGTCAAGCATCTCTGCACGTTCAGAAAGCATATCAAACCGTTTGAATGTGGAAAACATATTATCGGAGTTCCACTTAAAAACAATGTTTTCCCGTTCCTCATCTAATTCGGTTTCTGATACAATGTTTTTGATATTCAATATAGAACGTAGAAGAATGTAAAACAGTGTATTATATTGCTGCCTAAGCCGTTCAATAAACTTATTATATTTTACTTCATCCCGAGAAATCTCTGTTGTGCGTCCAATAACATTAGCGGCGCCTTCATCACCACCCCATCTTGAGAAAGGAATATTTAGGGCTCTAAACAGTTTTTTCAGGAAATAATCAAGGTCGTTGGTCTCACCAAGATTAGCTCCGCCTTGTAATGTGGAAACCTCGGTTCCTCTGGATGCGTCTCTTCTGGCAAGCCAAATATCCTCACACATTGACATGTTTCTGACTTTTTCTTTGATTGTTCCAGTTGCAGAATCATATTCCATGCGGTTCCTATAATTGTTAATAATTTCCCTCATGTATTGTTCAGCTTTGGATTTTGGCAGTTCACCAACATCAATATAAAATACACGGCGTTCAGGAGCTCTTGTTAGTCTATAAATGACAATAGCGTCCTCAATGGAAACAACCTGATTGAGAGGAACGAAAGCCTTATTGAGATAGGATACCCAAATTTTGTGTTGGTCATCCATTAGACCGCTATAGACGGCAATCATTTGGCTTTCTGGAAATTCGTATAGCGTATTGCTTAAGTCAATATCCTGATAAATGTAGGATACTTTCACGGTATCATCAGGCTGTTTTTCAGTAATCTTTTTGGTTCTGATAGGATCCAGTGCTGTTACGTTAATGATTTTCTTTCCGGTATTATCAAACTGTACATAGAAATAGGCTCTGCCGTCAATATACCAATCACGCAGTAGAGAATATCCCTTTTTGTTGAAATTGAGGAGCTTTTGGACACCATCAAATTCATCATGGATTTTTTTCCTGATATTGTCAGAAAAATGGGTAGCGTTTAGGTCAAGCACTATTGGGTAAACGACCTCATTATTAAGTGATAACATTTCGTTGATAATATCATCAACCGCAAAATCAATATAAGGATTCTTTGCCATTTCCCGCCACGTTTTAATCATGGTGTTTTCATACTTGGAAATGTCATAAGCAAAATTTATAGGGTCGTTATCAAAAACGCCAACGTGAAGAAACCTCTCGCCGTAAGCGGTAGTTTCTTTCTGTGATTGTAACGGCTCGGAATAGTCACGAATCCTAATCAATCCTTGTTTAGACTTTTTTTGAGCCATGGTGCCTCCTAGTTTTGGAAGAGGAGAGGGCTAAGCCCTCTCCCAATTTCATGAAAGTCTAATCTACAGATACCCAATAATCCATAAACCAGGTTACCTGTAAATCTGCCGTCTGGTCATTATTTTCCCAGGACAGGTCAAGAGGCTGAATTTGATAAGGAAACATTCCTACCATTTTGACTTTGATTTTTGCTGAACCCGTCTGGTCGTACATAGTAACGTAACCATCGCATTTGTAATCCAGCATATTTGCTGTTTCTGACACGTTGTTATAAGGATGGTTGAACAGGTTTGCCCAATTGTTCAGTTCCTTATAAAGCGTCCAGTCATTATTCATAATAATAGTGGTGTTCCAGTCATCATATGTACGGTCACCGGTATATGGAATCTTACGTCCGTAATATGGTACTTCAATTTTACCAAACGTGCTGCCCGGAAGTGCCGCAGCCTTACAGGTGAATTTCAGGACGTCCGTTGAAAGAGTTTGAATTGAGGAGGCTCCAGAAATTTCCACGTCAAACAGGGTAGAGCGTGCAGGCTGCCGTAATGCTGATTTTAGATATTCAATATTCATATCGTGCTAACCTTATTATTGTATAATTTCATCAAAAGAAACGTCTGAACGTGTAGAAACAAACACTAATTGTACCCATCTGATAGAATAGATAGGCTTAATATAGATTTTGGCTACAAACTGCCCAGCCGCAATAACAGAATCAGTATTAACGCTGGAATCACAGATAACGGTGTAATCCTGAATGCCTCTGCCACCCTGAATGTTTCTAAGGAACGGCTCAACTGCCTGTGTGAATTGGGTTTGCGTAATTTCATCATTCTGTTTCCACATAACCTGACGGGCATATTCAGCAATAGCCTTTTCAATATACAGGAACAGTCTTCTGACATTCACAAAATTAAAGGACGTGGTAACATCAGCGCCTGTCCAATCACCATAAAGAACAAATCCGGTGTTTGTAAAAGATACAACAGGATTGACCCGATACTTATAAAGAGCATCACGGTTAGCCTTGGAAGGATTGTAAGCTAACTTTATGCAGTCCTTGATAGCGTGATTACCCGGCGAAAACCATGGTGCACTTTCAGAATCCACTTCTGCAAAAATGCCGGCAATATCACCGTTTAGAGGTACCCAGCGATAAACCGAATTATAGGAATCGTATTGGTATTTGTAGTTACCATCCATAAACCTATAGCTGGAATATCCAAGGATCGTTGAGGCACTGCAAATTGCGTCGGTTGCGTCTGTGGAACTAAGATTTACACATTCGCTTTCCTGGGGTGAGACACAAGCGATTGCGTCTTTTCTGTTAGCCGCAACATTCTCAATAATGTATTTTCCTACAATGGAATCGGCTCCACCCTGCATTAGTAGAGATACATTATATAAATCAGCGTCCTTGAAAATAGACCAACCCTTGGTATAGTCATCATTTTCAGGCTTTACATAGGTACCACCGGATAAGGCAACATCAATATTAATGGTATTTCGCTTGCCCTCTGAATTGGTGATTAGTTTATTTTCAATAAGATAAATGTAACGGGACTTGTTATTAACCGCATTAATAATGTAGTTAGTATTACCATTATAATCGGTTGCGTCTGGCTTAAGTGAATAGACACCAAATTCCACTAGAGAATTGTTTAGGAAAACACCACAGGCAATTGAATCATCATCCAGTAGCTGGGAAATATAAGTGTTTAGCACATTAGCGTTTTCATTTGCGTCAAGTGTTTCCTTATCCGCAATTACCACACGAATTGAGTTGCCGTAATCACCTGGATATTTGGCAAAAATCTTAGCGGTTTTGGAAGCACCACTAAGAGTGCCTAAACTAGCCGTAAAGTCATACATGGACTTAATCTGCGTTGCTTCTTTAGCAACATCAGCGGCATTAAGAGAATTAGTTGATACAATCCTAATCAGCCGTAAATCATTTGAGTAAGCCAGAAAGTTACGTGCTACATACCAATCTTTATAATTTTCATCGGTTGGTTGTCCAAAAATACTCACAAGTTCTTCTTCATTTGTCAGAACGGTTGGCGTATCACAAGGACCCCAAACGAAATTGCCTACACAAGCACCGATACTGGAGGAACTTGAAGAAACATAAGTTGCTAAGTCCTGTTCCTTAATATCAATGCTAGGTGAGCCTGTAACATAAGCCATATTTTAACTCCCTTAAAAATCAATATTTAGAAATAAAGGCATATATTTATAAAACTATTTATAAAATGTGTGTTTTTAATTGAGATTGATTGGCGCGCCTGTAATTTGATGAGGTCCGCCAGAAGTTTCTATACATGTTGCGTTGGTTCTGACAACAGGACCACCAACCGTTTCTGTCAGTGCCGATGAAACAACATTAATTGGACCTTCAGACGTGATATTGATACCCGTATTTGACGATAATGAAAGAAGCCCTGTTGCTGATATGGAAGTGCCACCAACAGAAGAAACTGTTGCAGTGCCTCCAGAAGAAACAACGGCTGAACCCACTGCCGTTACAGAAACATTACCAGACGAATTGACCATGGTTGAGCCTGAAGAGGTAATTGTGGCATTGCCTGATGCTTCTACCTGAACGTTGTTTGCTATCAGTCTTGCGGTACCCTTAACGGTAATCGTAGCGGCATTCTTTACAAGAACATCAAGATTTTTTGATACTGATAACTGAAAATCGTTTTCGCCCTTTACAACAATACCTCCATCAGGCTGCACCTCAACGGATGTATTTGTAGGATGCTGATACTTTACTCTTTCCGAATGTGGCGTGTTATCTCTCTCAATAATGTGCCCACCATGAGTACGATAACCACCATTATAAGGATACCTTGCGTTATATGCCGGTGGTCTCTGGAAGAATGTCACTCCACCTTTTGCCAGTGCAAGAACAAAAGAAATGTAGTTCCCTGACTGTAAGAAATGGGCAAGTTTCTGGATTTTGTTTTTAATATCCTCAGCCTGTTGAAGTAATCCTCGAATTTGGGCAATAATCGCCCTAAGCGTGGATAAAAGTGCTCTAACATCATTTAGGTTTTGTGGAGCTTTAATTGAGGAAATTGTTGCCGCAATACTGACTACAGTTACCTGAATATTATTCAGAAGAATTAATGGATCCTGAACAATGTCAAGATTTTTTAATCCTTTAGCCACCATGTCAGGCAATTTGTCCATGGCATTTGACAAATCGAAATCGGCTAATTTTTCCAACGTCTTTGAAAAATTGTTGAAAGTATCCTCAATCTTATCAGGTAATGAGGACACAAAATCAATTCCTGTATCTATGGAGTTGATTATAGAATTAGCGTATCCATCTAACCTATCTAATGTTCCTATGATTTTATCAGCTCTGTCAAGGATATCATAGGACGTGCTGAAAAAGTCTCCAGAAGATAAACTTGTTGAAAATAAGGATTTTAATCCGGTAAATTCATACTGTACAAGTTTCATTTGCGTCTGCAATTGCTGAATACCGGATTCACGCAAAACGTTATTGATAGCGTTTGCCTTAATACTGGAAAGATACGCTGTTGCCTGATTAATAACAGCGGCATCAGTAGACAGGTTTGCTGTCATTTGGGTAAAAATATCATTCCAGTTTCCAGGCACATAGGTGGGTTCCTGATAGCCTCTAGGATATAGGTCAAGTTTAAATTTACTCATGGTTTTAATCCAGCCCCGCAATGCCGCCAACGGATTCAAAGACCTTATTTGCGTATGCCTCAAAATCTGTGTGTTGGGTTTCCTTTATGTATTGGTTAACTTTTCTTGCGAACTCTTCATGGGATACGCCTGATGGATATTCGTTCGCTTTATAACCACATGCGGCAAGGATTTTTTGTGCGTTAGGAGCTCCTTGCTTATAATATAAAGCCGCCATTAGTGGGTCACCATTGCCTTGACTTGAACCGCAGCAATCCCGAAGATAAGCGGTGCCTATAGCCATATTAAGAGCATCATTACTTTGCAGTAGGTCACAGAAATCCTTTACCTTGCTATCCGAATTGCATAACTCCGCAACATCATTTTCCCAATAACCAGAACCGCCATTGCCAGAAGCAAGTTTTGTGAGCATGGCTTTTGTGGATTCATCCATGTTCCAACCGGCAGAAGAAAAATCACCTGAACCGGCACCTAGCAAGAGATATTTTGCGGCAAGTGCGGCAGGTATCTGCATTGCTCCATATTCGCCAGGAGAGGATGGTGTTTTGTTCTTTGACCTATCAGTTCCTGCGTACCATATGCCATCCTGTAACATAGCAAAAGAAATTTTGCTGCCTGTATTCACTCCTGCAACTGAAGGCATTTGTCTTGCGGAATAACCACCAAGACCTCCTGAACCATCCGTAGAACCGGTTATCGTTGGTGTTCCGGTTTCATTTGGATTGGTGCTTAATACATCAATATTGATATTATTCGGTATGATGCCAAGGATAAAAAGTTGATTGTAGAAATCACCGTCAAGAGAAACCCCGAAAACCCATGCGCCAACCTGTACCTGTGGTGCTGGAAGTGTTGAGAAAGAAGTTCCACCATAATCCGACGCAGGATACAGAACAAACGCCCAAGGCAAATCTTCTGTAGGAAGTGAATGACCTGTATTGTCAGGACCACTTGTTTCTGCTGTTGCTGTTCCAGAAGATTGTGGAATTTGTGTTGGTGTTGGTTTTGCTTCCTGCGCTTTTTTTCCTGTTTCTGTAGCGGCAGAAGCATCGGCTTTTGCCTGTTCTTTTGCCTGTTCTGTGGCGGCTGCCTTTTTCTTTGCGTAATCAGCCGCTAGTTTTTCATCTGCTTCACTATTTGCTTTTGCGCTTGCTTTTGCTTTTTCTGTATTATCGTTTAATAACTCAGAATTGCCGGATGATTTATGGGGAATAACGCCTGAGGTAGAGGAATCACCAGCTTCAACCGCATTTGAAGAACCCAAATAAAGTTTCCCATCTTTTAGAAGCGTGCTAAGATGGGTCATTTCAGGAATAATCTTACCATGAATAGCGTCCTTAATACTGGAAACAGAAAACCTTTGTGAGCATTCTCTGATAGTCATTGCAGAGAATAGGGCGGCTACCTGGTCAAGATTATTAATATCAATAGGCTGATTTGCTTTCAGCCCTGACAATTTACTGACGGTTTGAATATATTCTTCTGTGGCGTTGCCATCTGACTTAGGTGCCCATGTGGAACAAATTTGCGCTGGTGTTCTTAATGGAACTCCGGTAGTACGTCCGCTATAATACCTCTGTAATTGCTTATAATAACCAACATATGCAAGAGAAATATCATTATAACGTATATATTCGTTTCCGTTGGTATGCCTATAATCCTTTAAGTTCATTGGGTTATTATATCTTTGCCATGGTTCCAATGAACCATTTGATTTTGTGGGAATGCCTGAAATAGTTCCTCTGTTAGACGCAAATCTAGGTATTACTCCAGAAGTGGAAACAGCGGTTTCAGGAGCATAAAGATTGCCCCAAGCGGTTCGTCCGTCAGTGTCTGTTTTTGGAGGATTGTATACATCATGAACACCAAAAATACGGACCTGTACTCTTCCTCGTTTTTGGTTATCAACATTATTCTCGACAACGCCTATCCAAATATTAGGATTATACATACTACCTCTTTGCCTGTAAATTTAATGAGGTTGAATAACATTCTGTATCAACTTCAATTTCTGTTAGTGTCAAATGGTATTTTATCTTTCCAATATACCAGGTACCGTTTAGAAATTCATCAATCATGGAAATTTCTTCTTTCTCTGAAGGAGTACCACCCATATTGATTTTAACCAATTGACCAAGTTTTAAATCTGTGCATGGGTTTAATGTAAAAATTACGCTCTTTGTTCTCATGTTTAAGTGACATGGCAAACCATTTGCGTAGGCATATCTTGCGGTCTCGTATGCAACGCCTTGGGATGTTCCTGTGCTGCACCTTTCAATTGAGGACTGGTCAAATCCTGTTGAGAACGTAGCAATACAGGCTGATGGGGATTGCTTGATTGCTGAAAATCTTGGGTCACCATTGTTATTCTTTACATAACCGCTTATCATGGTATCAATATAAGCCTTTTCTGATTCTACTTTATTGAGTTCAGTAACCGGTATTAAAGAATACTTTGTGTTAGTGGCATTGACGTCACCGGAATAATAATAATTGACAAAAGAGTTGATACTCAAATTTGAAAAATCAACGATTTTGGCGACAATACCAAACATACCTGACATTGCCTGTTCCTGTGTATTGAACAGCTTATTAAGGACGTAATCATTGATAACATATTTATCGGTAACTTGAGTATCAACTGTCGGACGTTTTTTGAACTCTACAGGCTGTCCTGAAAACAGAGTTAGGTAATCCGTGAAATAAAAATTGCCATCAGTCTGCTGAAAAAACAAACAATCATTAAACGTACCATTGCTTGATACCGCTAGTGATGCAATACGGTTGATAAAATCAAACGGTTTCCAGCAAGGTGAAATATAATCCATCTGAAACTTAGTTGAGGTATTAACTACTAACGGCATTGCGGTACTTGTGCCATTCGGGGAATTTTTTATCCCGTGAGAGGTGAACATATCCGTGCCGCAGATTTCTTTGATAATATCTTCCGCTTTACCCTTGTATCTGTGTTCCAGTCTTGACGAAACATTTATGAGTGCTGATAGGTCCGCAAAATGTAAGGTATATTTCTTTGTATCGCTTGTTTCAGCCATTTCATCAACAGCATAAACAAAAAAGGAACGCTTATACGGTGTAGATATATCTGACACATTGCCATCACTGGATTTTGCTTTTAGAGAAAACTCCACGTCCAGGCGTTCCCATCCTACAATAGGAAATGCTTTGATGAGGTTGCCTTGCTCTTTAATGGTAATGTACCCAGAAGTAGCGATTTCGTTTATGTCATGATATATCACCAAATCGTCAAAAGCGCCTATGAGAGACAAAACATTTGGCACATTAGAAGCGGATACTCCTGCACTGGTACCCTTACCAATGTTTTTAACCAGGTTCAGTGTTTTTAATGAATAGGTGTTATTTTGTTCATAACTTGCCATGGTCTAAACCTTCTTCATTGCTTCCTCGATAGTTGGAATAACACTGGCTGGAAGTACCTTAATTTTTCTTTTCTTTTCGTTTTTGTCGTATTCATATTGAGCGTTGGTGACAACTATAGCATTGGGCATTTTCTCTGTATAAACAATCCCATTCAATTCATAGTGATGAACAGCGTTTGCTTTATCACCATATTTCTGTGCAATTAATTCCTCAAGCTCTTCATTGGTCAAAAGCCAGTCGGTAAACGGATTGATAATATCGTTGCAAAGTAAAATGACCCAAACGTACTCACAACTTCCATAAAGTTTATAGGCAATGTTTTCAGGTGATTCCCAATCCTTAATGAGGTATTCCAGAAATGAGGTTATCCCAAACCCATTACTTTTAGGTTTCAGGATAAACCTTGTGGTAATATCCTGTATTGTCTCATGGTTATAAACTATAGTGCCATAATATTGATACATGTTTTGTTTCCTTTAGACACCTAAGAACGTTCGGTTTTTTTCCACATTAGACGTGCTGACTTCTGTTTCAATGCCTGAAATTTCAAGGGTATACGCAACAGGTTTTCCATCAGGATGCCATGACATTACCCCATTGGGCGATAGGTTCGTGTTAATCTGTGTGATAGCAAATTTGTTGTATTGCAGAATTGTAGTACCATTTACAACAATATCCACACTGAAATAACTAGGATACAGAAAGAAAGTGTGTGACGTAGAATAAGTGGGTGAAGCCGCAATACGAATTTGCTTTATTGCGGAAGCACACTGTGAAGCCTGTGCGGCATTTTGTGCAATTATGTCAAAAGACAGGGTGAGAGGCTTGTGGTCAACTCCATTGAAAAACAATTGCTTATTTGGGTTGTATGCAGTGCCAAAACCTTGACGGTAAAAATACCGTGCAGCGCCGTCGCTTTTTGTGGTTCGTTTTGAAACCGTTTCAATGAATACTTTTCCAAGAGCGGCACCAGCGGAGGTAGCGGCTTTTAGTAATGTTTGGGGTGTGAAACCCTCCGTTTCAGGACCGATATTGGTTGTGTTGGATTTCTTAAAAGTTGCGTCTATTACGGTCTGTGCGGCTACAGGAACTGTTTCCGCTGACCAGTCATAAGCACTTTGATATACAGCCTGATTGGGTAATGGCAATTGCGCTTCAAATGACATTGCTGTTCCACCAGAGGCATAACAGACAAGCCTTGTGAATGTATTTGAAGGATAATCATTTGATACCATTTTATAACTTGACATAATTTTGTCCTATTAAATGATAAATAGTTTACAAACTATAAATAAGAGGATAATTATGGGATTATGTTTAACCGTGTTGTTATAATTATTTTATTTATTTCTCTTCTATATGTTGGATTTAACTATTATCAGATACGCAAATATTCTGGCTTAATGCAGAATAAGATTGATACGCAAGCGGCAGAACTTCAAATCAAAACACTTGAGATAGCTAACCTAACTCAATCAATAAATGAACAAAATAAAGCCATTGCTCAATACAAAATCAATTCTGAACAATTTAACAAGCAAATATCAGAATTAAATTCATATCTTGATATTGAAGCGCAAAAACAATTTGTTTTGGAAGAAAGCCCAGCAAATACGTGTGAGGAAAGCATACAATGGCTCAAAAAAATGCAGTCTTCTGTTCAGTTTTGATTGTTCTGTTGTGCATATCCTTTCTGGGATGTTCGGCAAAAACTCCTGAGCCAATACGCACTGAAACAAAATACGTAACACGAACAGTAACAGTGAATGTTCCAGTCATGCAGATTCCAGCGATTAAGCCTATTCCTCGTCCTACTCTGCAACTTAAAACATTGAATGAACAATCCAGCTACGCTGATACCGTTGCGGCTTATTACAATTCTATACAACAACTAATTAGGTATTCTGGATTATTGGAGAAGGCATTAACGCCTTTTTATAACGAATATGGAAAACAAATTACGACAACAAACTGAAAATGATGAAGCTGCCTTCTTAACCAAGATCCTAACGTCTGTTACTGATAATATCAATAGCCTTACCGCGGCAGTCAACGATATAAAGGTAGAGCTTGTGTGTAATAAAACCAAGCTCAATTATACCGTTTCCGATATAGAAAAAATCAATGCCATTATTGAAAAACTTAAAACTGATATTAATACATTAAAAATGTATCATACAAACAGATATACATGGCTTGACATATTAAAAGCGGTTCCGGCTATTGTAGCGATAATTTCAGCGTTGGTAGCTCTTCTTTTGTCATATCTTAAGCAACAAATCTAGGTGAAAAACAATGCAGGTATATAATCGAATTACAACTTATGAGGATTTTGTTCAGTACGTCTTAAGAGCGTTAGGAGCTCCGGTAATTAATATTGAGGTTGCCGATGAACAAATACGGGATAGAATAACGGACGCACTTCAAATTTATCTGGAAGAACATTACGACAGCGTACAGGATATGTACTGGGTCTATAAAATAACGGCGGAAGACGTTAAACAAGGCTACGTACAAATGAATCCTGATGTTCTTGATATTACAGGAATATGGACTGAAACCACGTCTTCAAATTATGACATTGACGGACTGGATGACCCGCAATATCAGTTCTTCCAAAATTACTGGATGTTTGGAACAACTCAATCTGGATTAATTTACTATACAATGACTATGCAGGAACTCTCTTTAATCAGGAACGTTCTTAATGCAGAGGTTCAGTTTGGGTGGAGGTCACGTGAAAGACGCTGTTATCTGTATAAAGAACTTGTGGAAAACAAACGGCTTCTCTTTCGTGGAAACCTCATGCTTGACCCAGAAACTTCTGGATGCATCTGGGATAGTTATTGGTTGAAACGCTACGCGGTCGCTTTAGTTGGTATTCAATGGGGAACAAACCTCAATAAATTTTCCAATGTTCCTACTGCTGGTGGTGCTACTATCAACTCTCAGGAAATCCTTGAACGCTATACAAATCAAAAACAACAGCTTGAAGAAGAGTTTGCAAACAAGTATGCCGAGCCACCCATGCAAATCCTAATAGGTTAAATAACATAGAAGTTTAGAAACAAAAATATAAAATATTAGATAAAACAAAAGCTGATAGGCAGTACCTATCAGCTCTAAAGCACAATTTATATCAGGAGTATAAATCATGCCTACTATTTATAGTGCCAACTATCACCCTTCTGTTTCTCTTTTTCATGATTCAGATGGATATTATCATCTTATCTACATGATTGTCAACAAAATAAACAACAAAATTTATATTGGCAAGCATTCAACTAAGAATCCATATGATGATTATATGGGTTCAGGAATAGCAATACATGCGGCTATTAACAAATACGGCGAATGTAATTTTGAAAAAGTTGTTATTGATTGTTTAACAACAGAAGATGAGGCATACATTAAAGAGTCGGAAATTGTAGATGAAAATTTTGTAAAACGTTCAGACACTTATAATATGAAGTGCGGTGGAGAAGGTAGTAAATCTTGTGATGTAAAAGGAAAATTCAAAGGAGAAAATAATCCTAGATATGGTTGTATATTATCCGACAAGCAAAAAGATAAAATTAGAAATACTTTGCAAGCCACATATAATAAGCATCCTGAAATAAAGAAGCAAATAAGTGATACACTAAAGGAATATTATAAAAGGAATCCTGAAATAAAAGAAAAAATTTCAAAAAGAAATAAAGGACGTGTGTCACCTAGGAGAATAAAGGTATATATGGTATCATGTGAAACAGAAAATTACGGAGAAATAATAGCAAGGTTTTCTTCTTTTACTGAGGCTGCATATAAAACAAATGTAGATGAGTCTACTATTTCTTTTATTGTAAACAAGTTAAATGGACAAGAATATTACAGACGTATTTTCAATGATGATAAACCGTCTGTTGGAGTTGGGTGGACTATAGTAAAAGAAAATGATTATAATATGTTATTTAAAATATAAAGTAGGTTAGCCGATATGAGTAAACTTAATCCTTATTTTTCGTCAAATAGACGTGGATTGAATCCATATTTTTCTTATATGGGTGAGACTTATTCCAATGAGAATGAACAAAATTTAATCAATTCATTAATTATTTCTTACATCCAGCAATTTGGGATTCTGACTACATATGTTTGTAGAATACCGAATAACATGGATAAAGTCTATGGTGAATCCGCTGGAAGCTCTTTCTCACCATCGTTTCCTATTGAAATGATGCCATCAAACTACGAGGAATCCCTTGTTGGCAGAGACAGTGTTATGCCATTTGGCTATAACATTCATGATACCATTGAGCTCCAATGTTCTTTTACACGGATGAATGAAGAACTTGAAAAGCTGGATATGGTGCACAATTATAACAGGGACTCTAATTTCCCACAACCGGGCGACCTTATCTATATACCTTTTTACAAGACCATGTTTGAAATCCGGTTTGTAGACAGTAAAACACCAAATCAGCCGTTGGGGCTTAACATTCTTTATATTTTTACATGCCATATGTTCAATCCCAACAGCGAGACTTTTTCCACCAATATTGATGATATTGATATTCTCAATCAATTTGATGAAATTTATAACAACACGGACGAAAACAAGAAAATTCAGGATGAGGCAGATAATCTTATCATAAAAGAACCTAATGCCTGGAAATCACTAACAAATCCTGATGAATAGGATACCACATATGGAAACGGAAACTAAAACAATACCTGAATTATATAAATCTGCCATTCGTACTGTAACTGTTGTTTTTGGCTCACTCTTCAATAACATATACGTAAGAAAATACGATAATACCGGAGCTGTCATTAAGGGTTCCAAACGCCACGTGCCTCTGACGTTTTCACCAAAAGAACAATATTACGTTTGGATAAATGCCACAATGCAGAGACCTGATGATGGGACAAAAGTAGGAATCTCGATGCCCAGACTTTCTTATGACCTAACAGGATTCGGGCCTGACCCAACAAGACAGGTTCAGCCGTACCTTTACAAAACAGGAGCTCCCATACCTGACAGCTCTAATCCATACGCAAAAAGAGAACAATCCCCTGCTGCCTATTCCTTCAATTTTGCATTGACCCTTTGGTCAAATGACATGGACACCAGCATACAGGTTCTTGAGAGTATTCTTCCTTATTTTAAGCCTGAAATTTCTGTTAAAATCAAGGAACAGGATTCTTTGCCTATTGTCAATGATGTTCACGTGGTTTTTAACGATATTTCCAAACAGGATAATTACACAGAAGGTTTTGAGGTAAACCGGTTTATTGAGTGGGATATGAATTTCACTCTGTATTCCAATATCTGGACGCCAGCGGTGAACAGCAATCTTATTACTACTGCTGAAATCTCTTTACTGGATGATAAAAACATTTCACTTCTTAACACAGGTGATTAGGATGGAAGTTACTATTAAACTTGAAACGCTGGATTTACCAAAAGAAGAAAATTCATTTGTTGGAAGTATCAAAACAACTATCACTGAAAAAGAAGGACAAAACAATGGCAACAAATCCTAAACTTGCTGATGCTTTCAATCTTTCTACAGAAGAAACAACTCCTGCACAATTGGAAGACGCACCAATAGTACCTTCAAAAAACGCAATGCCTTTAACAAAACAGGATACCGTTACTGATATTGACTATGCCAGAAGGGTTTTACAGTTTAATATCGAAAAGGCTCAACAGCTTGTGGATTTGGCAATAGATAATGCGGCTTCTGCTGCCTCTCCAAGAGATATTGAGGTAGCCGCTAATGCCTTAAATACATGTGCAGGCTTATCCGAAAAATTAGTGAACCTATATGCCTCAATCAAAGCACTGTTGGAAAAAGAGAAAGCCGCTAATAATACCGTTATTAATAACAACAAAACATTAGTTCTTTCGTCTTCCGAACTATTAAAGGCGCTGATTGATGAAAAGGATTCCCATGAAAATGGATAAAACAACGTTATGTGAAATCTGCAATAAAAATATATCACTGCACGATTTCCAAAAGCATTTACTCAATGAACATGGAATCTTTTATATCGACTACCTTTTTACTATTAAATTAATGAACAATGAAAAACACAGAATCAAAGACTGAAACTTTTGATGAAAATGATGTTAAGGGTTTTAATGGAAACCCACTACTAAAACGTGCCGGTGAAAAAATTGCCTACACAAAAGAGCAAATTCTGGAAATAAAAAAATGTATGGAAGATCCTATCTACTTTGCAGAACATTATATCAAGGTTGTGCATGTAGATAAAGGGCTTATCACAATTAAGCTCTATGATTACCAGAAAAAAATCATTAAAGCATTGCAGGAAAACCGGTATAATATCGTGCTATCTGCCAGGCAAAGTGGAAAGTGCCTTTCTTTTAATACTATTGTAACGGTAAAACACCCAGATTATAAGAACGGTAAACCATTTACCATTACAATAGGAGACTTTTATGCATGGCAATACTTCAAAAGACTTTGTAGAGAACACGGTGTTAAATAAGGTATTTGGGTATTAAAGAACGCAATACAGTATTCTTCTCATTGATGAAATAGAATTGCACCAAAATTGCACCAGAATTTGCACCAATAATCCAAATACTAAAACAGCAAAAACTTTGAGAAGTAAGAAGGATATAACAGAAATGCCTAATGAATTAAAATTCATTGATGAAATTGACCTTGATACTGGATGGGAAATAGAAACCGATACAGGATTCAAGCCTATCTCAAAAATTTATAAAACGATTGAGTATGAAAAATATATACTGAAAACCGAGAATGAACTTCTGGAATGTGCAGACTTACATAAAGTTTTTACTGACAATTATGAAGAAGTGTTTGTCAAGGATTTGAGTGTAGGTGACAAGGTAATCACTAAAAATGGCATTGAAACTGTTTTGAGTGTAGAAAACACCCATATAAAAGAAAACATGTATGATATTACGGTAGACGATGAAAACCACAGGTTTTATTCAAACGGCATCTTAAGTCATAATACGACTACTATGGTTTGTTATTTTCTATGGTATGTGCTGTTCACGCAGGACAAAGCGTGTGCCGTTCTTGCAAACAAAGGCGCTACCGCCAGACAAATTGTTGGACGTATTGAGCTGGCATATATGAATCTGCCAAAATGGTTACAGGCTGGTATTACGGTTTGGAATAAGGGCAGTTTTTGTCTTGAAAATGGCAGTAGTATTATGTCAGCCTCAACCAGTTCGGATTCCGTGCGTGGCTCCTCCTTTTCCTGTGTAAGTGAAGATACAAAGGTAACTATAGTAGATGATAAAAATGGTGTATGGTATACGCCAATAAACATGGTAGAACATATTTCTAATGGAGAAAATAATTCTATGCATAAAGAAAGAAAATACTATTATGTTTACCGTATTACTAACCTTGTAAACAATAAAGAGTATATTGGATTTCATTCAACAGATAACTTAAATGACGGTTATATGGGTTCTGGCAAATTATTAATTCATGCTATTGAAAAATATGGTATAGAAAACTTCCATAAAGATATTCTAAAAATGTTTGACAATAGAGAGGATGCAGAAGCCTGTGAGCGTGAATTAGTAAATGAAGAATATGTAAACAGAAAAGATACGTATAATATTTCTATTGGTGGTAATGTTTGCATTCTATATGGTGAAAATAATGGTTTTTATGGCAAAAAACATACACCTGAAACAATAGCAAAAATAGTTAAGGCTAATAAAGAAAAAGAAGCTAAAGGAGAAATACATCATCCTAAAACATTGAAAACCGCACCAATGCGTATTGGAAATCATATTTTTGATTCATATAGGCAAGCAAGTATAATGCTTGGTGGATTATCAAAACTAGAGATTTTATGCTATCTGTATCATAATAAAAACTGTTATTTATTAAATGAAACTGAACAGGAAAATGTATGCAAAGAATTTAAAAAATATTTAATTGATAAAGAAGAACGGAAGAGAAAACACGCCGAAAATGTAAGTAAATCTTGGACAATTGAACGTCGTGAAAAATATTCAAAAATGTTTAGTGGTAGAAAGAATCCATGGAATGAAAAAACTAATAAAAATCCTGAAAAAATAGCAAAAACTGCCGCTAAACATAGAGGAATGAAAAGAAGCCCTGAAACATGTAGGAAAATATCAGAAGCAGTTAAACGTCGTTTTAATAAGCATAAAGAAGAGAATAGCAATGAAAGTATTAACAAGTAATGGCTTTAAGGATTTTGATGGAATAAAAAAGACCTATGGTTACTCTTCTCTGTTACTCATTGAAACGAATAAAAACCACAGTCTTAAATGCACCAACAATCATTTAATACGTGTCAAATCTGGTGCGTTCAAGCGTGCGAATGAGTTACAGGTCAATGATTATATCAATCAAAATGAATACATTATAAAAATCACCAATGTTAAGTATGATGGTCCTGTTTATGACTTGATAAATGTTAAAGACGGCAACCATTATATTACTAATGGCATAACAAGTCATAATTGCGTTATGATTGATGAGGCAGCTTTCGTTGAACATTGGGATGAGTTTTATAAATCCACATACCCAACAATTTCTTCTGGTGAAGAAACACGGTTAATCCTTGTCAGCACGTTTAATGGACAAAATCATTTCTATGATATGTGGACAGACGCTATTGCAAAAAGGTCTCTGTTTCACCCAACAAGAGTTGATTGGTGGGATGTGCCTGGACGGGATGAAAAATGGCACCAAGACCAACTCAAAATCATGTCAGAAGAAGATTTTGCGCAGGAATACGGAAATGAGGCTTTAGGTTCTGGGTTTACCCTCATTAATTCCAAAGGGTTCAGCTTGGTTGAAGCCTCAAAGAAGAATCCTATACAATTCACGTTAACTACTAAAATATATGATGTACCTATACGTGGTCACAAATATATGCTGACTTGTGATTGCGCTGATACTGGAACTGACTATTCAACTATATCGGTCATTGATATTACAGAATTTCCATATAAACAGGTAGCTACATTCAAAGATAATAAAATTACCCATCTGATGTTTCCGCATATGATCCTTCAACTTTCTGTTAAGTATAATGATGCGGCTATTTTGGTTGAATCAAATGATGTTGGAAAAGTAATTCTGCATATCCTCAACTATGAACTTGAGTGTGAAACAGTAATCAGAACACGGATAGGCACTAAAACTCAACTTGGACAAAGAACCACAGTGAAATCCAAAGCAATAGGCTGCGCAAGATTAAAGGATATGATTGAATCCGGAAATCTTATCATTCAGGACAAAGCCACAATTGAAGAACTCAAGCATTTTGTCATTCACAATCAAACCTACAGTGGTGAAGAAGGTTTCCATGATGACATGGTTATGGGGCTTGTCATTTTTGCGTATTTCGTATCCAGCACTGCGTTTAGAACAGAATACGACAAAAATTTTGTTGACGAAATGAATCCACAATATGAACAGGAAATCATTGAGGCATTAACTCCATTACCTATATTTTCCAATGAAAAAGAGAATCCTTTAGATGGGCTTCCCAAAGGTTTCCTGGATTGAGGAATCCAAAAACAAAAACCGGTGGGCTTTACACTCACCGGTATTTTTGTATCGTTAACTGTTTTTAATCTTCATTAATATAGGAACGTCTGTCAAGATACTCCTGAAAGGATTTATCAGTCAGCCATTCAACGGGAAACACCGTGTGTATCAGGCTTTTCTGTTTATTGTAGACAACCGCAACTTCTGTATCAGCTCCATTAATCAGCATTCTGACAACATGGACAGTTCGGTTTCTGGATTGAGCCATGACAAACCTAGACTTTCTCTTTTTAATTTGGGCAATTATATAAAGAATGTCATTGTCTGAAAGTTCTGAATGAAACCGTTCCTTATATCGTTTCTTAACATGGTTAATCATTGTCTTGTCTTTAGTTTTCTGTTTAATAACTTTACGCATATTGAATACCGCCTTTTTAGAAAAATTCGTCCAAACGGCTTACAGGTTCAAGTTCCCAGCCACAGGCATTCATCATATCGGTTAATGGCTTTTTGAACGCTTTCTCAAAATGCATATCTTTGTTGATATATTTGTTTAGACCAAATTCTTTTGGAAGTGTTTCTTTAAAACCGATAACGTCAAACCCATAAGGATTCTGGTTAAGGTATAAAAATTTCAGTTTGTCACCATCACGTATTGGTTGCAGAACGTTTTCCAAATGAAATTTCTTGAGAAGAAAATTATGGTTGATTGCGGCTTTGGATTGAACAGGAGCTCCCTTGATAGGTTTGTCATGGTAAGAATATTTTTCAACATCTGACACACTGCGAGGGAACGCTATCTCCTCGTCCTTTTTGCTGATAAACTCTGCATAAACTTTTTTTGCGTATTTGCGGACAGCTTCTTCACCTTCCTCAATCATGAGTTTTGTGGCGTGTTGAAGGTTATCCCGGCAGACCTTAGGCGTTGAGGATTGAACCTGTGAAAGCCCCATGACCTTTAGTTTAGGATGTACATATCTGAATCCTTCATTATCGTTCACCAAAAGTGCGTATCTCTTTTTGGCAACCCAGAAACCACAATAACCAGTTTTCTTTGCTCCGGCACAAATGGTTTCCCGTTTCATTTTAAGGCAATTCTGAAAAACGTTGAATGCCTTTGCCATGGTAGCAATACATGGTTCTATTGATTTTTTCTCAATTCCTTTGCAAAGGATATCATAAAAATCAGTCCTTTCGTTTTCGTCCAGTGTCTTATTATTGTCCTCAATAAGTTTTTTGTATACAGGATAGATATTGAGGTACCCAGAGTCTGTGTCCCCGGCGATAACCATTGTTTCATCATCGGTTGTTTTGTCTTGGGCTAACATTTTGATAAACTTTGAGGCATTCCTGATAACAGTCCTAATAAAACATTGTCCTGTTAGGGTTGTTGCCTGCGCAAGTCGTTTATCATACAAACTGAAAAAAGGCGAACCCGTTGCGCCGTAGTAACTATTACCTGTGTGTTCAGAATAGGTCGTTAATCTATTCCCGGAATAAAATCCAGCTATATGTTACCATATAGAGCAGACTATCTCTTCATCCTCGGCAAGGATGTGTGGCACTTCCGCTCACTTGAACGTACTTCCTTTCGGAATAGTCGTTACACCTTCCCTATACAATAGGGCTTGGCACGGTATTGTCCTATTGATTAGGAGTTTCACCGTTTTCACCACAGTTCATTGATATGTTGCCATATCAAGTCCCTAATAATTAAGGAGAATTTTTTTCACCAGCTGGGATGTGCTGTAAACAACCTTTAAATGTTTAGCGTTGTTATATTCTTCCAAAAGTTCTTTATCTGTCATTTCACTGATAGGTTTTTCATTCATATAATCCCTCTCTTTTGTTTAGTATATCAAAAATTTTATTCAAACGCAAGTTTTCTTCTAAGGATTTCCTGATAAAGGTCTTTCTCTCTCTGTGTGTAATATTTGGCTTTCTCCTTGTCGTTTTTTCGTTCATTGAAAAGTTTTGATTGAAGATAGGTCGTGATAGCCTCGTGTTCTGTGCTGAAAAACTGCCAGTTGAGAGAAAGAGATACCTTGTGCTTTTTCAGGATATCCGTAACATATTCTGGAAGCCCGTTATCACGGTAATATTCAATAAGAGGTATATTTGAGTGCGCTAGTCGTGCTAGTTCTTCATTACCATGTTCAACACACTGTGTTTTGATTTCTGATATTATTTGCTCCCGTTCCTCATTGCCTACAATTGTATCGGCTCCAATATTCCATGTTCTGTTGACAGAAGGATATAGACTAGTAGCGTCAAAAGACGCAATTGCCTTATACATAGCGTTTTTTGTGGGAAAAACATAAGCGCCTTCATATTCTTCACGTTCTTTCTTGATTGTATTGCAGGCAACTATGATTCCTCTGTTCATGCACTCACGATATATTAGGGTGTCCCAAATCCTAATGGGTGAAAATGTATCTGTGTAATTGATGCCTGCAAAATAAGAAAGGGATAAAACAAGATTTAGTAATTGGAGTTTTGCGTCTATACCTACCACAAGATTGACGTCCTTAATATTATAGTCCTGAAAGCCTTGTGGGTTATCCCAAAAGAAAGAACCATGAGTTCCTGTAAATTCCTTTTTGTGCTCCTGTAATTCTGTTTCAGCAATGAAGTCCAGAGTGTAGGATTCCCGTGTAACGAACGTGTGTTTTTTATAAAGTTCAAGATAGTCAAGCACGGCAATGCCGACAATATCATACGTCTTTTCTGTTCCGTACTTTGTGTTGATTGTGTGCTCAATAACATCTCTGCATGGTGACAGCTCACGGGCATCACCCAATACGGTTGTTATCCTATTGACCAGATAGGGAATATCAAAATTCTCTACATTCCAGCCTGTAATGTAATGCGGATATGCTGACTTCCAAAATCTAAGCCAGCCTCTAAGAAGTTCTATTTCTGTTTCATAATAATGATAATCAGTGTTTTCAGCTAGGTCAGGAAAGCAACTATTTTCCTTTGACCATTTTGCAAGAGAAAACACGTGATATTTTTTGTCTTTCGTGCAGTATTGACATATTGCGTTGACTGGAAACTTAGCCTCAGCGGCATTGGGAAAGCCTCCATCTATCCACGTTCCATTGACCTTTTCTCTTGTGAGAACCTCTATATCAATGAACGCTCCCTGTATATCTTTAAGGTTATATTCAATATTAGGTCCAAATTTTTCCCATATAAACTGGGTCACTACGTTTTTATTGCCCCAAACTTCATTGGGTATATCACCGTAAGACTTTAAAAACTGGAACATATCGTAGCTGGTGTCAAATTCCATTTCGGCTACGGGTCCACCATAGAAATCTTTGTGGGTAGCCTTATTCTTCAGGCAACGCACATATAGTTTAGGCTTGAATGACACAAGTTCAGAAACATCCCTGCCATTCCTAATCCCACGATAAAAAATTTTACTTCCTTTCTTTCCAATGAAGGTATAAAATTCCACGGCTTATCCTCTATTCTGCGTTCCATTCACAGAAGAAACAATATGTTCTGTTTGCTCTTTGGTGAGCATATGATAGTTGTATTTGGCATCGTTGCAGCCGGTATGAAAATATTTTGCTATTGCGGATATGACCTCATTATAGGATTTATCAGTGGAATAGTATTTTGCGTAGCGTCTTCTTTTTGGCAACGCATACAGATAAAAAAGGTATTGAATTTCAGGCGACAACTCACTGAAACGGATATTAATTTCATTAGCGAAAAGAACCGTGTCAAAAAAGTTGCCAAAAGCTCTAAGCGCAACAAATGGAACAAACTCTGCTGGAAATTTTCCCGTTTTATCGGTTATCCTTTTCGCAAGGTTTTCCTTCCTGTATGATAGGTCATTGATATAATCAAAAAGTTTAGGAAGTTTTTCAGCAACAACATCTTCTGTTTTCTTCTCTGGAACATAATCAGGAGTGACAAAATCTTCAAGACTATCCATTTTGTACCTCATTCATGATTTCGACAAGACAGGCGAGGATGTTGACCTGAGGGATAATAGCTCTGTCGGCTTTAAACTGGTAGTCAGCAAGAATGACTATCACTGTTGGGATAATCCGTTTATCAAGATTGGTAATACCCTTCCAGAGAGCTGTAAAGATTTCATCCTGTGAGAAGTTGGTTTCATAAAGCCATTTTCTCACACCGTCAAAATCTTTTGACTTAATGAACCCATACAACGGCTCAACAATACTATTTTCGTTGAATGTAGCAATGCCAATGTCAATGGTGTTATACGCAGTGGCGTATGCCTGAATATCGTTGACGATAGAGCGATAATCCGGAAACCGCTTGAATATCAGGGTTTGCAGAGCTTGAATGTCATAAGAAATTTTTTTGTCGTGAAGAATATTAATAATAGATTTCAGGAGCTTGACCATGAGTTCAGGCTTTTCCTTACTTTCTATATTGAAATCAAAACACAGGCACCTAGAATGAATAGGCTTGATAATTCTGGATGGTGTGTTCGCCGTGAAAATGAACCTGCAATTGTCAGAAAACTGTTCAATATACGCTTTGAGTGAGTCCTGGGCATTAGGAGTTAATCTGTCACATTCATCAATAATCACCACCCTTTTCTTTCCATTAAGGGACAGCCCAGTGGCAAAAGGTATGGTTTTGTTCAGAATATCCGCTTTACCTGTTTCATCTGAACCATTAATGAAGAGGTAATCGGCATCCAGCTCACTGACAATCGCCTTTGCAGTGGTAGTCTTGCAACAGCCAGCAGGACCGTAAAACAGAAGATTTGGAACATCCTCATTTTTCACGTATCCCTTTAAAACCTTTTCAATTCGTTTTGGAATAATGCAGTCATCCAGCTTATTCGGACGGTATTCTTCATTCCAAAGGGTGTTTTTCATAGACTTCCTCCAATTTGTTAAAAACTGTGTGACTGTTGCTCTTAATATAGTCAATCCTGTCTTGATGGTCAAGTTTTTGCTCACTTCCCACTCAAAAAGATATTGGGAAATATTTCCTCTGCCGGTTTGCACAAGGACCATGTGCCATAAGTTTGGTTATCCGGATTATAGGTTTTATGAATATCTTTTTGCTATCTGACTGTCATATACTCTAAGATGCCATTGCCTGTCATCTTCTTCTGGTGAAGTGACCTCTACAATCTGACCCTTCCTGAATTTGGGCATGCCTATTCACCTAAAATGCCTGACCGAGAAACAGTTCGGAATCCCAGTCAGGCATTGGAATATTTTACCTATACGTTAATTTCAGAATCTCTTTCAATGGCAATGTGGAACATGAGTTCAGGCACATTGGCATTATTTGCGTACCATGTGGAAAGCCCCTTAGTGACCTTTACGGTAAAATCATTTCCAGTGAGCTTGAGATTGCTCTTTCTGAAATAAATCTTAAAGGACTTATCAGACAGCCCAGTATTTTCACCAATCTTTAGAGCAAAATTATTGCCCTTACCCATATTCTGTTGCTTGTCGATTGCGGAAACGTAAATTTCTGAATCATTTTCATGGGAATAGACGCAGATATCCTCAGCTCCAATAACAGAGGCTGCCCTATTGAGCTGCAACAGGTCCTCACGTGAGATATTAAACTCAATATCATATGTCACATCAAATTTTAGCGGCTTGTTATATTGCTGAATGATAGCTGGGTCAGAAAACCAATACTGAAACTTTTGCTTCCCATCAGCTGAGGAAATATCAACATGGTCATCATGAAATTCCAGTTCAGGACTATTCACCAGAGACAGCGTGTTGAGGAACTGATTAAGGTTAACAAGTGCAAACTGAATTGGAAAATTTTCCTGTACAGTTGCCTGAAGCCTAATGGTTCTGGATTCTGACATGGAATAAATGACATTGCCTGGGTCAACAATGATGCCAGGGTTAATGGAAGCACAGTGCTTAAAAATAGAGATGGTTTCAGGTGAAATCTTCATAAAACTAGAGACGGATTCAGGTGAATTTTCCATAACAAATAACTCCTTTTGTTTTTTTCTTTTTGCAGTGTCTAAATTAACAGGTATGGTCCTTAGTGTCAATAGGTTTTTAAAAAATTTTTTTCCTCTGAGGAACATACTGACAGGAGTATTTAGCGGAATCAAAATGATTGAATTTTGGGTCAAAACGTACAAGTAGTAATAGAGAACATAATATAACCCATATTGGTCCTAGGAATGCCTAATAAGGATAAAGGGAATGAGGATATGAGGGAACTGTAACAATAAACAAAACTCATTCTTTCTTTACTACCCGGAGGCTTTGCCTCCGGGGTTAATGTTACCGAGTGTAACGAGGTAACATTGGTTGATGGATCTTTTGACGCTCTCCTGTAGAGGATTAAGGGTTAACAAGTTCCTTTTCCTGTAGAGGACTACAAAATTCTTTTTCCTGTAGAGGGTTTAAGGTCTTCCTGTTCCAAGTTCCTGTAAAGGAATAAGGACTATGGTTTCTTTTTCTGTAGAAATTCTTCTTTACTACCTGGAGGCTTTGCCTCCAAGGTTAATGTCACCGAATGAAATGAGGTGACATTTGGTGTAAGTTCTCTTGGAAATCTTTCCTGTAGAAGGACTATGGTTTCTTCTGTTCACTGTAGAAGGATTAAGGACTTTCCTGTTGAAGGTTAATCTTTATCCTCTGTCAGTTCAGGGTATTACCCAAACTTTTGACGGTCCGTTCCGTCCCGTCAAAAGTTCCACAACAGGGCTTTCGTTCCTCA
>OLYC01000189.1_pt1 | contig 56604 bp, 40 predicted proteins | sample 1674271 | NCBI WGS metagenome assembly OLYC01 (sample SAMEA103958154, study PRJEB25191) | human gut metagenome
ACATCAGACGCTCGAATGTGTCAGGGGACGGGGACGTGTCGTTGTCGGTCAGGAGGTTGAAGTCCCTGGCACGCACATGGGCGAACTCGCTCATGTCGACGTAGTCCTCACCGCCGCAGAGGTAGGTGAGAAGGGAGATCGTGAGGAGGTCGGAGATTGAGTAGATGCAGCGCCCCGTCACGCGGTGATCGGGGAAATCCGCAAAGATTTGATAGGTTGTCGCCATTGATTCAATACTTGTTATCAAGTATTAAAGTTACTAAAAATCAATGACATATGCAACTCTTCGAGAGGCTTTGTGCGACTTTTTTTTACACACAATGCCCCACTTGTTTCCGCCGGCGGTTAGCATAGTAGTGAAGATGTCTTCACCGCATTGCCGTATGCAAAAGGAAGGAGGTATTTTGATGCGGTTGCCCTGGAACTTTCCAAACGATTGGATAATTGGTGACGGAATCCGGGAAGGGAGGTATATTTGTGGACTTATTCCAAGATCGGACAGGACATGAATAAAGAGACAAGTGCAGGTATTACCAAGAAGAGACTCGCACAAAACAACACAGAGACAAGGGATTACCTTACAGAAAGTTCCGATGAGGTGACTTTGGGCAAAGGGCGGAACGTCATTCCGGAGGCGGAGAAGGAACCGCTCTGGAAGGCTTATCTGGAGAAGTTCAAGGATCCTATCATCATCATTCTGCTGGTGGCGCTGGGGCTTTCGATGGGAGTGTCGGGATACGAGATGGCATATTCGGGAAGGGATGCATCATGCCTGATCGAGCCGCTTGGTGTGCTGGTGGCGATACTTCTGGCCACGGGAATCGGGTTCATCTTCGAGGTCAAGGCCGAAAATGAGTTCAAGATTCTGAACAAGGCCAAGGACGAGAGGCCTGTCAAGGTGCTGCGACTGAGAAAGGCCGGAGACAGACATCCTCAGACTTACGAGATTCCCAAAAGTGATGTCTGTGTCGGGGATGTGGTCGTGCTGGAGAACGGCGATGAAGTCCCGGCGGACGGAATTCTGACCAGCGACAGGAACCTGTCCATAGACGAGTCCAACTTTACTGGCGAGCCGTTCACGAAAAAAAGCGCCTTGCCTGAAAACGACACGGAAAGCACATACCCGGAGAATTTCCTGCTAAGGGGCACAACAGTGATTGAAGGCAGCGCGACTTATAAAGTCACGGCGGTCGGCACGGAAACGGAAGAAGGGAAAGGTGCGAGAATAATACAGGAAGAGACTGACGTGGAGACTCCGCTGAACGCCCAGCTGAACCAGCTCGCCAAGTGGATAACATACGCCAGCTACATCATCGCTGCACTTATCGTGATCGGACGGATGAGCATATTCTTCCTCACGAATGATGTGGGGGCATATTCATTCATCGAGGTTTTCCGCACCGCGCTCAACTCGCTGATGATCGCCGTGACGCTTATTGTCGTGGCGGTGCCGGAAGGGCTGCCGATGAGCGTGACGATCAGCCTTGCGCTGAGCATGCGCAAGATGCTGAAAGAGAAGAATCTGGTGCGGAAACTTCACGCCTGCGAGACCCTCGGGGCGACAACCGTCATCTGCACGGACAAGACCGGAACGCTGACAGAGAACAGGATGAGCGTGGTGGAATCCGAGTTCTGGGGCGTCGATGAAAGTCTTGTCGCCGACAGCATCGCAGTGAACTCCACAGCAGCGCTGAACACTTCCGAGGATGGCGAGCCACGCGCTATCGGCAACCCGACGGAAGGAGCGCTGCTGCTCTGGCTTCGCGGTAAGGGAATAGACTATTCCGAGCGCCGGAACGCCTACAAAATCCTGAACCAGGAGGCGTTCTCCACGGAAAGGAAGAGGATGAGCACCGAAGCGATTGACACTGTTTCCGGCCATGAATATCTCTTCGTGAAAGGCGCGCCGGAGCTTCTGCTGGAGACTTCCGATGTCATTGACGGCGGCCCGTCCAAGGAAAGCGTGCTCGCCACCCTGGCGACATGGCAGTCAAAGGGGATGAGGACATTGGGATTCGCCATAAGGAATATGTCAGCGGACGACTCCAGACTAATATTCATAGGCATTGTCGGCATCGCAGATCCAATCAGAGACGATGTGCGCCAGGCGATCGACACCTGTTCAGGTCACGCCGGGGTCAGGGTGATCATGGTGACCGGGGACAATGCCCTTACCGCCAGCGAGATCGCCCGTCAGGCCGGAATCATCGGCGCCAACGAGACCAATCCTCTGACCATCACCGGCCCCGAGTTCGCAGCCAAGAGTGATGAATATCTCAAAAAGGAAGTCATCCCGACTCTGCGGGTTCTATCCCGGGCGCGTCCCGAGGACAAGGTCCGCCTTGTCACACTGCTTCAGGAGATGGGCGAGGTTGTGGCGGTAACCGGCGACGGAACGAACGACGCTCCGGCTCTGAAAAAGGCACAGGTCGGGCTCTCGATGGGTGACGGAACGGCGAGAGCCAAGGAGGCCAGCGATGTGACAATCATCGACAACTCGTTCTCCAGCATAGGCAAAGGCATCCTGTGGGGACGATCCTTGTACTTGAACATCAAGCGTTTCATCCTGTTCCAGATGACGATCAACGTCTGCGCCTGCCTGATCGTGCTCCTTGGCGCGTTCATCGGTCTGGACTCACCGCTGACCGTCACTCAGATGCTGTGGGTGAACCTGATAATGGACACATTCGCGGCGATGGCCCTGTCATCCCTGCCGCCTGACCGCCGGGTTATGGAAGACAAGCCACGCGACCAGAAGAGCCACATCATCGACCGACGGATGGGGAAGCGGATAGCCTTTTCGGGAATATTCTTCTTTGTCTATCTGGCTCTTCTCTGGCAGCTTCTCTGGCATATGGACATCAGCTCGGTTGCCGACCTGCTTCACTGGAATGTTGTCGGAGAGTTCTTCAGCGGAGCGTTCTCGGCCCACACAAAGGCACATCTTTCAGGCTACGAGCTGGGAGTGTTCTTCACGACATTCGTGCTGATCCAGTTCTGGAATCTGTTCAACGCCAGATACTTCAAGACTGACGGAAGCGTACTTCAGGACATTCTTGATTCCTTCTTCAACCGCAAGAGGTTCAAGGCTTCCGCCTGCTACGGATGTCTTTGGGTCGCTGGAATCATCCTGGCCGGCCAGTTCCTGATCGTCAACTGCTTCGGAGCCTTCTTCGAGGTCTCCCCGCTTCCGCTCTCCGACTGGGGCTGGATTCTCCTCTGCACCTCGCCGGTACTCATCATTCCCGATCTCTACAGGTTCATCCGCTACAAGGTCGTGAAGTAATCATGCATGGAGCACGATTGAATGCCTCTTAATGCCTCTTCATACGCATCGAGACCATCCGCTACAAGGTTGGTGGTGGGTGAAGTAATCATGCATGGAGGACAAAACACTGTGTATCAGCTGGATAAAAGCACCTGCTCCCACCCGTACAGGGCAGGGGCAGGTCTAGTTTATTATCTATTAATCAGAGTGTTGACCTCCACGGGTTAAAACGACACTGGACGGATCGGCAAACCGAGGTAACGTGGGAATGAAGATAAGCCGATACGATCATCGTTGCTCTTTTTTATGGCAAATGTGCCTGCTATTGTAATATCCTTAATCTTGCCTTGTGAGGTCCAGTACAGCCCATTGTATATTGTTGGATTATATGTTGGTGATGGGAGGAAAATGCTGTTTCCTTCATAGCCAGGGAATTCGCTTGTCACGATGTAGCCGTTCCTTGTATCATCCCATGTACACTTACAATGTTCTACAAGTTTTAAAAGCTCATTGAAGGTCGGAGTACGCCATGTTCCTCCCCAGTTAGCTGTGGCGGCATCATCATCTTTATTCAAGAACAACTTACCATCTGTAGAATTGTACTTTGTGTAGTTTCCGTTCTCGTACCATTTGTAGTTCTCCAGAGTGTACGTGGATTTAGGTGTTGTCTCACCCCAGGCGAAAAGAGACCCGACATCTTTTGGTTTGTCAGCACCTATGTTGCAGGTAGCCCATTTTAAGCCGTCACCCATCTCGACATATTCATGCCCATAGAGCTTATCCGGCTCCAGACTGCCCGACACCACCTTAAGACGGATGAAGTCAGATGAGATTTCCCAACCAAGGGTAGAATCCTCTATGAGAAGCTTCGCATAAGTAATATACGACCACGAGCTGTCAAAGAATGTAGCCGAAGAGTTCTTGATAGTCTCAGCCGAAGCCTTGACCGCGATCACACCGTTTGATTCTGACACGATTCCTATGACGGTCAGATCAAATGTCTTCCATTGACCGCGCCCCCAATCCACGTAGGCTTGCATCTTGACGTTGCTTGTGTTCAATTTAGACACCACACTGGCCGGGCGGATCTCAAACATCATTCGGAAGGTTTTGGTGTCTCTATACACGTTATGTACACCATCTGAATACTCTGGGCGATAGGTCACAGACTGGATCTTGTTCTGGATCTCACTCAAGGCTTTGTTTATCTTGTCGATAGCGTCACGAACATCCTTATCACATTTTTCAATACGCGCCCTTAATTCAGCGGCGGTTTTATCGATCTTGTCATTAGCCTCTTTGATCGCTTTATCCAGGTCGGCGTTCAGACCAGCTATCGCATCCTCAATAGCCTTTTTATAAGCGTTAGTTATCTCTTCCTTGGCCACGCCCAACGCTGATGGCAGATCAGCGATCTCTTTAGAGTTGGCCTGAATAGCATTCTCGGTCTCGGCCAAAGCTTCCTTCAGTTTGGTGATGTCGCCCGTGTTGGCGTCAATCAAGCCTTTGATGAGAGCCTTCTGGGCTTCCAGCTGGGTTTCGAGGTCTTTCCTCTGGGCCTCAAGAGCGGCCTTGGTCTCCTCAATTGTCCAGTAGGCGGTGAGCTTCTCGTTCACCCAAGCCTTAAGGGATTTCTCAAGGTCATCAATAGAAGTCTTAAGCTTTTCGTCCCAAGCCTTTTCCAACTCCTCGGAAGCTTTGGCGATCGCGGCGGTGTAAGCTGCGGTGATGTCAGCGACCTCTTTGCCAATCCTCTCGTTCAGGCCGGCGACCTCATCCGCGATCTTACCATTGAGTTCGGTGAGAATCTTACCCAGATCCTCGGTGAACTTCTTCGTGAGGCGTTCCTCAAGGTTTTTCAGGGATGTGTTCAGGCCGCTGATCCCGGAATTGATCCCGGCGATCTGCTCCACGATGCCGTTGTACTGTGTAAGCGTCGCGAACGAGGCGTTCGCCCAGTCCTTTGTGCCTTTGAGTTCCTTATCGACATATTCCTTGAGGTCGGAAATCTTCTTCTCCAACTCGGCGTCTTTTGCCTTAAGGTCTGAGATAGTGCCGTTTATGGCGTTCAGTTTGCCCCCAACCTCAGTCTTGGCGGCCTCAAGGTTGGCAAGGACCTCGCCCTTCGCGGCGCTAATCGCATCGATGAGTTCTTCCTTGTTCTTTTTGTCGCTCGCCTGAAGTTCCTTCACGGCACTCTCAAGATCCGATTTCACAGCGGCGATGCTTTTCTCGTTGTCAGAAATGGACTTACGGAGATCCACCGCGGTGCCTTCCAGGTCCGTGATCATGTCCTTGAGGTTCTTGTCGGCCTGCTCCAACTTAGGAAGCGAGGCATTGATGTTTTCAATCTGCTGATCGATAGACTTTATCCGGTTGTTCTCAATCTCGTCAATCCTCTTATTGAGGTTCTCGATGTCCTTGTCATAATCCGCGCAGCCGGAGGCCACAAGGGCGATCGCACCGAAGAGGGCGGCAATGTATTTTTTCATATTCATTGTGTTTATATTCATTAAGTTATTTATTTTGTTATTATATTGCAACGACCTTTATTAAGCGGTTCGCCTCCGGCAATTTGTGAATTATCGACCCATCTTTTCACAGCTTCCACGGTCTTTTTATTGCAGTTTCTGACGTAAATATTAAAATCGCGGTTTCTGCAGTTAATACCGGAGAAAGCCCACCACTCATAGGCTTTTGGATGTGTTCCCCCGTTGTAATTGGTCAGATCCCAATTATCCAAATACACATCTCTAAGCGACGCACAATTACAGAACATCTCAGTAACTCTATCAATCTGGCTCGTATCCCATCCCGAAAGGTCCAATGTCTTTAAAAGACCGCAGCGATAAAACGCTTGATACATTTCCTTAGGTTTAGGCTTCCAAGACGATATTCTCAAATCACTCAGTCGGGTACACCAAGCAAACATATACATAAAATTATCGACTTTCGAGACATCCAGCTTTTCCAGATCCGCAGACTCAAGTCTGTATTGGTTCCAGAATCCCAATTCTCGATAAATACCAGATTCTGCCACAGCGACATTCCTGCACACCTTTATTTTCTTCAATGTGGCGTTATTATCTTCTTCATAACTCTTTCTATTAAGATTGAGCAATAGTTCGCCAATTTCAGATCCTGTAAAGTCAATCCTACCATAGGTGTGTTTCCTGTTCAGAATACCGCCCTCCTTACTATAACATCTCACTCCTGTAAGCTCACTTTCCGGCAGCATCTTTCCGTCAGTTGTCTCATAGCGGATCAACGGCGGTTCAAGCGCCTGCGCCTTAAGAGGGACATACTCCGTGCTGACATTTCCGACAGCCACAGCCACACTCGCCGGAATCTTGCCATCAATGAAAGCCTTATCGACTTTGGACGCGTCAATGGTCACGGTGATGGCTCCGGACTCGTTCTTGAAATCAGTTATGTCCAGATCCACATCCTCTCCGGCCACCGCTCTGGTCTTTGTGTAAAGCAGACGGGCTGACAGCAACCCCACCGTGATGTTTGCCGCTTCACTTGCCGGGCGCACGTCGAATCTGAATTTGATGTACCTGTACTTTTCGCTGTCAGGAAAATCCGGATCGCCTTTGTCGTAGTAAAGGATCTCCTTGCCGTCCGATGACAAAGGGAACCAAGACACGGATTGGATTTTCGCGGCCTGACTGGCTTTCAAGAGTTCTGACAATCTGCCCTCCATCGTTTTCACTCCATCCTCAATATTCTTAATCCTCAACTCGATGTCCGTTTTCTTATTATCAAGTTTTTTGTTCACCGATGTGATCCGCTTGTTAATCTCATCATTAAAGGCACCCTTATAGCCAGTGATCGACTTGGAAATCGCATCCGTATATTCCTTGGTCAAGTCAGTCTTCGCCTGTGCCAAGTCATCCTTGAAGGCTTGGAGATCAGCGGCGTTCTGCTTCACGGCCTCGTCGAGTTCCGAAAGCTTGTCATTCAAAGCCTTGATGTCGCCGACATTCGCATTGACCAATCCGTTCAAGAAAGCCGCCTTTGCCTCAATCTGACCTTGAATGTCGGTCATTTGGGATTCCAATGCAGCATTGATCTCCTCTATTGTCCAATAGCCGGAAAGCCTTTCATTGACCCATTTCTTCATCGAAGCCTCGCAGTCACCAATGGACTTCCTGAGGCTTTCGCTCCACCATTTATCAATCTCCTCACGGGCTGTGGCTATGGCGGCGGTGTAGGCCGCGGTGATGTCGGACACCTCCTTGTCGATCCTTTCATTCAGATCTCCAACCTCCTTTCCGAGTCCAGACTTGACGCCATCCACCGCAACTTTCAGATCCTCTGAATATTTCTCCGTCAGACTGGTCTCAAGATTCGTCATTGCGGTCTTGAGGCCGGTTATCTCACCATCAATCCCACCAAGCTGCTCCACAATGGATTCATACTGCCCCAATGTCATGAAAGTAGCGGAGATCCAATCTTTGGCTCCTTTCAACTCCTTGTCGATATAGTCCTTAAGCTCAGAAATTTTCTTCTCAAGGTCATCGTCTTTCTTCTGAAGATCCGAAATAGTGTTGCATATCGAAGTGAGTTTGCCGTCCATCTCGGTATTCTCTGACTCAAGCAGGGCGAGAAGCACTGCCTTGGCCTTGCCGAGGGAGTCAAGGAGATATTCCTTGTCAACATTGTCGCTGTTCCTGAGGTCTTCTACCGCCTTCTCAAGGTCAGTCTTCAGATCCGAGATGTTTTTCCCGTTCTCGGCGATTGACTTTTCAAGTCCGCTCGCCGTTGTCTGAAGGTTCTCAATCATCCTCTTCAGATCAGCGTCAGCCTTCTCCAGTCTCGGGAGAGAAGCGTTGATCGACTCTATCTGCTTGTAGATCGATGCGATCCGGTTGTCCTCGATGCCGTCAAGCCTCTTCTCCACTTCATCCAAGTCTGGAGAATAATCCGTGCAGCCGAAAGACACTGACAGGCACAAGGACAGCAGAATCCAGATGCCTGCTTTCTCAATAAATTTCGTCATAATGTATCATGTATTGATATTCAATAAAATTCATGCAGAATGCCATCAGAGGTTTCCATCAGCAGGTTATCAGTTTCCGATCATATTCGATGGGATTCAATGAACAAAAATAATTATGGAGAAGGTAAATGCAAAAGAATGAGGGTAGTAGATTTCGTTCAGACACGAAATTTACTACCTTGTAACGAAACTTACCATTAAATTTACCAGTAGGTATGCTTCGACAAGATCAGCAACCGGAACTCGGCAGCCAAAGCTCAGCAACCAGAGTTCGGTAACCGGAGCTCGGCAACCACATGCTGATGACACAAAGCGCAATGACCAAAATAACGACCGACATCACCGGTCACCGAGCCTGTGGTTGCTGAGCTTGCCGAAGCATCTGTGACAAATGTTGTTTTGGAATAAATCGCTGTAAGTCACCGAACCTGTGGTTGCTGAGCTTGTCGAAGCATCGAAGTGACCTGACCAGAGGAATAGGAATCACGTCAGAGCAGCATCATCACCTGCCCGGAAATGACACGCAGAAACATCTCCATCGGATAGACAGTGGCATAGGCAACGGACGGCTCGTCGTCATCGACAGTCGTAAGCGCATAGTTGAGAGCGATAGGATTGGCCATAGAGGCGCACAGCATCCCGACGTTCTCCGCATAGTCCGTCTTGCAGAATTTCGCGGCGACAAAGCCGACAAGCAGCACCGGCACAATGGCCAAGATCACACTGATCCCGATCCACAGCAAGCCTTCCGGTCTCAAGACAGTCTCGAAAAAGTCCGGCCCCGCGCTGAGTCCCAATCCGGCCAGATAGATCGTCAAACCGAACTGCCTGAGCATCAGATTCGCACTGTGCGTCGTGTAGGTGGTCAAGTGGATCCTCGGGCCGAACGCACCCATCAGGATACCGATCAGAATCGGACCGCCCGCGATTCCGAGCCTGATCGGGACGCTCATTCCGGGAATCGAGATCGGAAGGCTGCCCAGAATCAATCCGAGCATAAGCCCGATGAAAATGAACAGCAGATTCGGATTGCGAAGTTCCTTTTCCTGATTGCCAAGCACTTCCGCCACGCGATCAATCGCCTTCTGCTCACCCACTATCGTCAGTTTATCCCCAATCTGAAGCCTCAGGTCACGGGACGGGAGCAGGTCGATTCCAGCCCGGTTCACACGCGTGATGTTGACCCTGTAGGCGTTGCGCAGATGCAGTTCCCCGAGTTTCGCACCGTTGACGCTCGTCTTGGTCACGAAAATGTGCCGCGAGACAAGCATCCCGTCCAGATGGTTCCAGTCGATGTCCTTCTTGTTCCAGTCCTTCACGACCTTCTCCCCGAACAGCTGCTCGGCAGCCCCGGCATCCGTCTCTCTGGTGAGAACAAGCACATGCTCCCCCTTTTCCAGCACGGTGTCCCCGTCCGGGATGATCACCTGACCGCGGCCTTCACCGCCATATTTCCAAACCCTTGACACTACAATTCTGATGTGCGCGTCCTTCATGATGTCCCGGATCGTCTTGCCGAAGACAGCCGGATTGCTCACACTGAACTCGTTGATGAATGTCTGGTTGTTATGCGTGTCCTTTGGGCCGCGGTTCTTACGGAATATGACCGAAAGAACCACCACGCAAAGAATCACGCCGATCACGCCGAAAGGATAACCCACAGCGCAGGCCGTGGCCATCTGATTGGAGACATCCACCGCTCCCGGATCTGTCTGGAGCAGGGTCTGCTGCGCGGCTCCAAGCATCGGCGTGTTGGTCGCGGCTCCGGTGAGAAGGCCAGTCGCAACAGGCAGCGAGACACCACATAATTTACTTATTCCCAGCGTCATCAGAGTTCCCACCAAAAGCACGGCGAACGCAAGGATATTCAGTTTGATTCCACCCTTCTTCAATGAAGGAAAGAAACTCGGGCCGACCTGCAGACCAAGTGTGAACACAAACAGCACAAGGCCGAAGTTCTGCGCCAGCGCGAGCATCCTCGGATCAACGCTCAGTCCGAAGTGCCCGACGATGATTCCGGCGAAAAACACGAAAGTGACGCCGAGGCTGACACCTTTGATCTTGATCTTGTTGCACAGAAGCCCCACGACGCAAATCAGCGACAGGACGAGAATCGCCTGAATGTAAGACGGTTCCGTGAATATCTCGATGAACCAGTTCATAGTCCTTTTAAATATACAGCATGCAAAGATAGTCAGAAATATTCATTAATTTTGTCTGACGGCAGCCACTGTTGCCGCAGGTTCAAGGATTTTATGAATATGCCAGAGACTAAAAAGAAGAATGGCTTGAAGAAAACGGGGACAACCTCGGCGAAACGCACCCGGAGGAAAAAATGGAAGCAACGGAAGGTGAATCTGGGAGTCTGGACGGCGGTTGGCATCTCGGCAGGTGTCATTCTGGCTTTGACGCTTATGTTCCACATACGGGGAGACGGGAGCGACCAGGAGACCGGAGCCAAGGTTCCGTCTGGAGACTGGCGCTACGGGATTGACATCTCTCACCACAACGGTGGGGGGATTGTCTGGGACTCGTTGTTTGTGCTGACAGACAGGCGTGGCAGGACGATCAGGGACATTCACGAGGCCTATGACATCAAGCCTGTCAGTTTCGTGTTCATCAAGGCGACGGAAGGGGTGTCCATGATTGACAAGGATTTCAGCAGGAATTGGAAGAAGGCCGGCAGATCTGGTCTGAAAAGGGGCGCGTATCACTTTTTCAGAAGCTCGAAGGATGGTGCGGCGCAGGCGGATCTGTTCATCAGGACCGTGGGCAATCTGAGGTTCAAGGATTTGCCTCCCGTCCTTGACATCGAGACCATACATCGTGGCGGTTCAAGGAAGAGACTGAACGAGGAGGCGCTCAAATGGCTCAAAGCCATTGAAACTCATTACGGCAAGAAGCCAATCGTTTATGCCGGTTCCTCGTTTGCGAAAGACTACCTCAGCAAGGACATCACGGAGAACTATCCGGTCTGGATAGCCCACTATGAAAAAGCCCAACCCTCTTTCGAGGGCTGGACTTGGTGGCAGTTCACAGACAAGGCTGTCGTGAAAGGTGTTCCCGGACTTGTTGATCTCAGTGTTATGAGGAAGTGACGAAAGTCGCTTCGGAGCGAAGCGGCCGAAAGGGTTTGGGGAATCCTTTCCCCATGCCACACCGGGGCTGTCACGAAGTGACCGGGGGTGAACAAGAGGCTGGTTCTTCAGCCTCTCACAGCCTTTCGAAAGGCTTGGCGGAATCACCTGTCCAACGGTAGAGACGGGTTCTGGAGTACTGCTTTCCGGTCTCTGCGTTCTTCCCCGGCTCAGCGAAATAGAACAACCCATTCCCGACAGGACACATTCCGGTGGAACCATACTTGAAATAAAAACCCGGAACAGGAGCATCCTGCGACCCGATCACCTTATGCTTTGTCCTGTCGTAAAGCACCCCGGCCAACGACTTTTTGACAGGCTTTTCAGCCACGTCAAACACGAACATGTCATAATTCTTGAATATGCTCTTGCGCCCCTTGTACACAGCCATGAACATCTTCCCCGTCTCCGCGTCGTAAGCCAGGTTCTGCACACCCCAGTTCGTGTTGCCGGTGTAGGCGAAATACTTGTCCAAAGGCTTGTCCGGACCTTCCCCATAGAAATCCCCGAACTTCACCTTCCCTGCATATTCATTAAGTTTCCTGATGTCGTAGCGGAGCAGCACCTGATGGTTGTTGTCGTTGCGGCCAAGGTCGCCGTAGATGCCGTAAGCCACATAGAGATAGTTCTTTCCGCCTTTCTTGCCGAGTTCCGGAGCGATCGTCACGCCGTCGATTCCGGAGCAGCCGTAAAAATGCTCATATTCCTTGTCGGCAAAGCCGGTCATGTGGTAGTCCCTCGTGGCGTCCTTGACGCAGACGATGCGGAAAGCGTCATTGTCCTCGGAATCCATGCCGACCTCAGTCACCTTGTCCACATCGATGATGGCGATGTAGAACATCGAGCGTCCCTTGGCAAAAGAGGAAAGACCAGCTCCGATGACATCATCCTTGCATTCCAAAGAGGCATAAACCTTTCTGTCCGAGGGATTGAACGTCATCGCCCCAAGATGTCCCTGAATCCTGTCGATGGAGCCGAGTACCTTCCCTTCCATGTCAGTCTTGATGAAACTGGTCGTGAAAGAGAAGTACATGCTGCCTACAGCCTTGTCATAGGCGATTCCCTGAACGTGGTTCTTCGCGCCTTCAACGTAAATCTCTGTCGGAAGATTCTGTTCCGTCTGTGAATATGCGGCCACGGTCCCGGCCACAATCACCAATGCGGTCAACGCTATTTTTCTCATATTCTAAAATGTTATTGTTCTGTCCTTTGGTCACTTCGACAAGCTCAGCGACCAGTATCACTTGCGGTCACAGGACTTCCGGCCACTGAGCCTGCCGAAGTGACCTCCTGCCCAAATGACCTATCTACTATTGTCTTAACTCCCCAATCATCGCTCTGGCCACGGCAGCGGAAGCCCCCTCCCCCCCGAGCGCGTCACGGATCTCCTGATAGCCGGACAGCATCGCGGAGCGGTACTCCTCGTCCTCGATCATCCTGCGAACCTCGTTCAGCACGTTGTCCGGCGTGAAATAGTACTGCAGTAGCTCACGGAAACAAATCCGGTCAAGGATCAGATTGCCGAGGCTTATGTACTGAATCTTGATTATCATCTTGGCGATCAGGAAATTAATCTCAGCCCCCTTATAGGCCACAACCTGCGGTGTGCCGATCAGAGCACATTCCAGCGATGCCGTCCCGGAGTTGACCACGGCTGCCTTGGCGTGACGCATCACGGCATAACTCTGGCCGAAGACCACGCTGACATGTTCACGCCCACCGATATACTTGGTGTAGTCAGCCTCCGAGCGCGCGGGAGCGGCGGCCACCACAAAGCGGTATTCTGAATATTCAGGGATCGCGTGCAGTTTGTCGGCGAATGCCATGAAGGTAGGCATCATCGAGCTGATCTCCCCGTTTCTGGAGCCGGCCAGAAGGGCGATCATCGGTTTGTCCGGGAGTCCGGTCTTCGCCAGAAACTCCTCACGTGTCTCCTTAAAGGTCTCCGAGTTGTCAATGGCGTCGATCAGAGGATTACCTTTGTATATGAAGTCAACTCCTTTCTTCGTGAAGTACGGAATCTCGAACGGGAACACGATGAAAAGCTTGTCCACAAAGGCCTTGAGCTTCTTCACACGGCTCTCCCTTGAGGCCCAGACCTTCGGGGCGATGTAGTAGAAGACCTTGAATCCGGCCTTGTGGGCAAACTCGGCAACCCTGAAATTGAAGCCCGGATAGTCGATCAGGATCACCACGTCGGGCTTCCAGGCAAGGATGTCGGACGTGCAGTCCGTGAATCTTTTAGCGAAGGCCCTCGCATGAACCAGTATCTGGGTGAACCCGATGACGGCGCCGTCCTTATAGTCCTTGACAAGACCCGTTCCGTCCTGATGCCCGTGGTACACCTCGTCCATCAGCCCTCCACCCCAGAAACGGATGTCCGCCTGAGGATCCTCGGCATAGAGACCCCTCATGAGATTGGATCCGTGCAGATCCCCAGACGCCTCGCCTGCTATGATGTAATAACGCATAATCTATCCCGTAACGCGGACCGCTCCGTCCGCAGACATATTCATCAGACGCTCCCGGCGCCTATGCAATCCTTAAAAATCCTTGTTGAACCCAAGTCCGTCCAGGCGGGCGATCTCCTCCCTGTCGGAATTGTCGACGTTGTGGGCGACAATGGAGATGTAGCCATCGGCCAGGATGTGGTGATCAGCCAGAATGTCTTCCGCCGGGGAATCGTCCTTGAATTCACCGACCATCATGTAAAGGGTCTCCCCGTCCTCGGTCTTCGGGAAGGATGTGTGCCCCAGATCCTCCGGACGAACGCCTCTTTTGGCGAAAAGCTCCGCGTCCCAAGGCTTGAACTCCTTCTCCCAATGTCCCAGCCCCTGATGCCCCACACGGATGCCCTTGACAGCCGATGCCGGAATATTAGGGAAATTGACATTATAATATATTCCTGACTTCGGATTGTGGTGCTTCCAAAGTTTTCTGAATATGTCGGGAAAATATTCATTGACAACGGAAAAGTCCGCGTCCATGCTCATCGTGTCGAGCGAGACGCCGATGCCTAATATTCCGTTCAAGGCCGCCTCCTCCGCCGCGCCAAGGGTCCCGGAATAGTTCGCCGCCGTGGCAGCGTTGGAGCCGTGATTGACACCGCAGACCACGACATCCGGCTTTTCCGGCCAGAATATCTCGTCCAGTCCATATTTTACGCAGCTTGCCGGAGTAGCGTCGAGGTAGGACCACCGCACTCCATCATTGGCGGGAAGTTCCTTGTAAGCGATCGCTCTGCCACCCATCGAGACTGCCATTGACATTCCGGACTGGTGAAATTTCGGTGCGACAGCCGTTATTCTGCCAAATTGACGCATCATGTCAGACAGCGCATGGATGCCACCTGCCTGATAGCCATCGTCATTTGTCAGCAGTATATTCAGTTCATTCGACATGCTATTAATATTTTAGCCCACAAATATATTAAATTCCGCAATTTTTTAATAATTTTGCATTGCTTTTGCAGTGAAAGGCTGCGGTTAAGTTGATTTGTTGAAAGTGTATTAACAACTTATTTAATATCTATTAAAAATGGTAAAACTTGGTATTAACGGATTTGGCCGTATCGGCCGTATGGTTTTCCGTGCAGCAGTTGAGAATTTCTCAAATGACATCGAGGTTGTAGGTATCAATGACCTTCTCGATCCAGAGTATCTTGCTTACATGCTCAAGTACGATTCAGTTCACGGAGCATTCAAGGGCGACGTAAAGGTTGAGGATGGACACCTTGTTGTCAACGGCAAGAAGATCCGTGTCACCGCCGAGATGGATCCTGCAAACCTTAAGTGGAACGAGGTTGAGGCTGACGTTGTTGTCGAGTCAACAGGTTTCTTCCTCACAGACGAGACAGCCCGCAAGCACATCCAGGCCGGCGCTAAGAAAGTCATCATGTCTGCTCCTTCAAAGGATAGCACCCCTATGTTCGTCTATGGTGTGAACCACAAGACCTACGCTGGACAGGACATCATCTCCAACGCTTCCTGCACCACCAACTGCCTTGCTCCTCTTACCAAGGTGCTCAACGACAAGTTCGGTGTCAAGAGAGGCCTCATGACAACCGTTCACGCAGCCACCGCTACCCAGAAGACCGTTGACGGACCTTCAAAGAAGGACTGGAGAGGTGGTCGTGGAATCCTCGAGAACATCATCCCTTCATCAACAGGCGCCGCCAAGGCTGTAGGTAAGGTTCTTCCTGAGCTCAACGGCAAACTTACCGGTATGTCTCTCCGCGTTCCTACATCCGACGTTTCCTTCGTAGACCTTACCTGCGAGCTCAACACTCCAGCCACCTACGATGAGATCTGCGCCGCCATGAAGGAGGCTTCTGAGGGCGAGCTCAAGGGTGTTCTCGGTTACACTGACGAGCCATTGGTATCCACCGATTTCCGCAACGACTCACGCACTTCCATCTTCGACGTGAAGGCTGGTATCCAGCTCGATCCTACCTTCGTCAAGGTTTGCGCTTGGTACGACAACGAGTGGGGTTATTCTAACAAGGTGCTCGAGATGGCACGTGTTATCGCAAAATAATCCTTATCTTTGCTGATAAGAAGGCCGGGCCTTTGGCCTGGCCTTTTTTATCAGCCATTTTACAAGAACATCACAACCCTTGAAGGTGGCCTCCTGGGCTAGATAAATAGCATTTTATTAAACAAAATGCGCGGATTTAGGCTTATTGCTCCTGACCGCGCGAAAAGGTACCACATCATGAAAAAAGTCGTTTTATCATTCATGTGCGCCGCAATGGTCTTCTCCGGATGCGGCACAATGTCAAAGACTGGACAGGGAACGCTCCTCGGTTCCGGAGCCGGAGCCATCATCGGAGCCGGAATCGGCGCCGCCATCGGTGACGGCAAGGGCGCGGCCATCGGAGCAGCCATCGGAACAGCCGTAGGCGCTGGAACCGGAGCTGTCATCGGCAAGAAGATGGACAAGAAGGCAGCCGAGCTTGAGGCTCTTGAGAACGCCCAGGTAGAGACCGTACAGGATCAGAACGGTCTCCAGGCCATCAAGGTCACCTTCAACAGCGGTATTCTCTTCCCAACCAACGGATCGACCCTGTCACAGACCTCAAAGAACGAACTCTCACAGTTCGCCTCCAAAATGAGTGACATGCAGGACACTGACATCACCATCTACGGCCACACTGACAACACAGGTTCAGACGCTGTCAACGAACGTCTTTCCAACGAGAGAGCGCAGTCGGTCGCCAACTACCTGAAGAACTGTGGCATCGCCTCTTCACGTATGACCACCGAAGGCAAGTCCTACTCCATGCCGGTGGCCGACAACGCCACCAAGGAAGGCCGCGCCCAGAACCGCCGTGTCGAGATCTACATCACCGCCAACAAGACGATGATCGAGAAGGCCGAGAACGGCACACTATAGGGAATGAATATTCTTTATGAATATAACAGACGCGATGTCTGATGCCAATTGAATATTACCGTATTCTATGGCAATCAGCCATTACACGTTACTGAATATTCATAAAGACAATACTGAATGCCGCGGAGCACAGAATCCGCAAAGCGAGTTAGGTTATATCGCACCTGACTCGCTTTTTTGTTTCTCGTTACCCCGTATTGACATTATGACAGCTGTATTTGCCGTAAACCAATAACCACATAGCGCATTTATTGTGACTCACCAGGCACAATATCAAGCTTTCTGAGGTATGAAAACCACTTCCATCACAATTTGGTACAGAAGAGGGGCCTCTGGGGTACGAACTACACTTCCAAATGTGGCACGGTTGGTACACCACAATGGGTACTGGTGTACGAAATGTATGGAAAGAAGGATTTATACACAAGATGAAGCCACACCGAAGCCAACACGCGGCAGATGAGACCGGCGTGCGGAGGAAAAGGCGAAGGAAGAAAAGGTGGAAAGGGAGAGGGAGGAAAGGGCTGAGGAGGAAAGGGAGAAGGAGGAAAGAGGGCTGAGGGATCAATACTGTCGAGGGCCGAAGATGGAGGTACCGATGCGGACGATGGTGGCGCCGTGGCGGATGGCTAGGGGCCAGTCGTGGGACATTCCGATGGAAAGTTCGGTGAAGTCTGTCAGCTGAGGGTAGCGGACATTCAGTTCCTGTTTGAATGACTGGATGCGGGCGAAATCTGACTCTACGACAGTGTCGTCATCGGTGTGGGTGGCCATGCCCATCAGGCCGTGGATGCGGACGTGCTGATAGGAACGGCCGCCGGCATATTCATCAAGGATGGACTCGATTTCCTGCTCGGTGAGGCCGCCTTTGGTTAGTTCGGCGCCGAGGTGGAGTTCCAATAGGACGTTGACGGTCCGGGAATTGACCGAGGCCCAGTTGTCGATCAGATCCAGAAGGTGGCGGGAGTCCACGGACTCGACCAAAGAGGCATACGGAAGAACCAACTTCAGTTTGTTGGTCTGAAGATGGCCGATGAAGTGCCACTCGATATCCTGCGGGAGCTGAAGGGCCTTGGCGGCGAACTCCTGTGGACGGTTCTCTCCGAAACAACGCTGGCCGGCCTGATAGGCGGTCAGAATGTCCGGGAACGGATGGAATTTGGAAACTGCCACCAGTTTAACCCCCGATGGCAGTTCCTTTTTGATATTATTAAGATTCTCTTCTATCATTCCGTAAAGGATTTACTGGAATCAAAAAAGTCTTTATTATTTGAATATTGTTTACGTCCCTCCTCCTAAATCAGGAATCCTGTTAAAAGTGTCAAATAAAAGAGAATACTCCTAAAATTCAGACAACAAAACCTAAACAAATTCAAAATATTCATTATATTCATTTAGCCTGGCTTAGCGGCGGCCTTTCTGCTGCTCCCTCTGCATCTGTGCCTGCATCCTCTGAGCCTCCTCAAGACGCTGCTGCCACTTGCTCTTAGGCATCTTCTTGCCCTCGGTGGCCTTCAGTTTGGCAAGAATCTCGTCCGGATTCACGAACCACTTTCTGATCACCCAGGTCTCAAGCATTGTGATGAGGTTGGAAAGAAGGTAGTAGTAACTCAAACCGGCTGAGAGGCTGTTACAGATGAAGAACATCATAATCGGCATCATCCACACGCTCATAAAGCGCATCGAAGCCATCTGCGGGTCGTTGGCGCCTGGCTGGGACGCGGTCGTGATCTTCGAATAGAAGAACATTGACACCGCCATCAGCAAAGCGAACAATGAGAGATGGTCTCCGATCAGCGGAATCCTCGTGCCGAAATCGATGATCGAATCGTACGAACTCAGGTCATCGGCCCACAGGAAAGACTGCTGGCGCAATTCGATAGATGCCGGGAAAAAGCGGAACATCGCCCAAAGGATCGGGAACTGGAGCAGCATCGGCAGACAGCCACCCATCGGGCTGATTCCTGCCCTCTTGTAGAGATCCATCTGGGCCTGCTGCTTCTTGAGAGCGTCCTCCTGCTTAGGATACTTTTCGTTCAGTTTGTCAATCTCCGGTTTTATAGCCTGCATCTTGGCCGAAGAAGAGTACGACTTGTAGGCGAAAGGAAGGACCACGATCTTTATGAATATGGTCATAAGCAGGATTATGATTCCGAAGTTGGAGATGAACCTGTGCAGGAAGTCGAACAGAGGGATGATCACGAATCGGGTGAACCAACCCACGAGCCAACCTCCCAGAGGAATGATCTTCTCGTACTTCTGGTCGTATGACTTCAAGGTTCTGAAATGGTTAGGGCCGAAGTAGAACTCGAACGGAACCACTGTCTCATGCTGCCCAGGCTGGAAATCCATCCTCATACGGGCCTCACCCGTCATCAGGTTATGGCTCTCGTCATCCTCCGGGAAATAGTTCAGAGCGAAATCAGCCGACGCGAACTCCTGCGGAGCCCTCATTATGGCCGAGAAGAACTGTTGCTGGAAAGCGAACCAAGACACCCTGGCATCGACACGCTTCTGCGCGTTGCGTCCTTTGGCGATGTCCTCCGGCTTCTTCTCTCCGTTGAAATAGTAGTCGAGCTTAGAGTACTGAACCTCACCCTTGTATCCCTTCTCCATCCTCGGCATGGTCACGAAATAGTCCACATCGAAAGAGAAAACATTCTTTGGAATGACATTCTCCATCCCGACGAACGAGAGGTAGTTCTTCACTGAATATGCCCCCTCGGCGATCGTGTACCTCTGCTCGATGTAGCCACCTCCGGCGAACGGAAGGCGCATCGCAAGAGATGTGTCCGTCTTCTCGGCGACCACAAAGTTGAAATCAGCCGTGTTGATCGTCTCGCCGGCATAGATCTGAATATCATAGCGGCTCATCTCCGGCTTGAAGAGGTAAAGCTCGCCGCCGCCGTAAGCGTTATATTCCTTCAGTCTTGCCGAATATGGCTGCGCTCCCTTCGTGGTGAAAGCCACCTCGAACTTGTCGTTGGACAAAGTGACGATCTGTGCCTCGCCTGAATGTGCGGCCTCAAGAAGAGAATCCTTGTAGATGCTCACCGGAGCAGCCACCTGCATTACCGAAGCCGTGTCTGAGGACAGTCTCTGCGCCGCCTCAACGGCGGCTATCGAATCTGCTTGAATCTGCTTGACAAGCGCTATCGAGTCCAACTGTGCCTGATAGGCCGCCTGTTTCTGATACTGTTTGTTCTGATAGAAGGTAAAGCCGAACAGGAGCAAGCCTATCAGGACAATACCTGTGATTGTGTTCTTGTCCATCCCCTGATTACTTCTCTTCTTCGCTCACCTCTGCCTTGCGGATCTTAGCCTCAAGATCCTTCAACTCCTGCTTCGCGGCGTCGATCCTCTCCTGCATCTTCTGGATCAGAGGAGCGGAGTTCTTCGATGACGAGAAGAAACCGATGTTGTTCTCGTAGGTGTCAATGTCCTGCTGGAGTTTATTGTATTGCTGAACAAGACGATCCTTCTCGCTGAGCGGCTTTCTGGAGAACCCTCCGTTCCTGCCCCCGTTGCCGGAACCCTGTCTCGGAGCCCTCAAAGAAAAATCCGGGAACTTGGTCTGCATGGCCTCTGTGTAGGCTGCCTGGACGGCATCCTTCTCCTTGAACGGAACGAAGCCTATTCCCTGCCACTTCTCGACAAAGGCGCGGGCCGCCTCACGATCAGCAGTGGCGTCGCCTGAGAGGACATATTCATTGATCTCCTCGATGAGTGCCTTCTTGGCCTTGAGGTTGCCGTGGAAGTCGTTCTCCGGTTTGGCGTTCTTGTCGCGCTCGTTGAAGAACTCGTCGCAGGCGGCGCGGAAACGCTTCCAAAGCTGCTCGGACTTCTTGCGAGGCACGGCGCCGATCTCCTTCCACTGCTTCTGCAGGGCGATCAGGGCCTCGGTGGTCTTCTTCCACTCCTTGCTGTCCTTCAAGGCCTCGGCCTGCTCGATCAGGGAGAGTTTCTTCTCCATGTTCTCGTTCATGGAGTCCTTGAACTGGGTGTAATATTCCCTCTTGCGGGTGAAGAACTTGTCGCAGGCGGCACGGAAGCGGTCGTAGATCTTCTGGTTCTCCTTTCTGGTGGCGAAACCGATGGTTCTCCAGGTCTTCTGGATCTCCTCGATCTCGGTCGAAAGGGCGTTCCACTCGTTTGAGGACTTGACATCCTTCCCGGCGATGGCCTCCACCTGCTCGCAGAGCTTGGCCTTTTCAGCAAGATTCTCCTGCTGCTTCTCCTTCTGTCCCTCGAAGTAGGCCTGATATTTCTTGTTGATCACGGCTGTGGCGGCCTTGAAGCGATCCCAGATGGAATCACGGTACTCCTTGGCCACTGGACCGAATTCCTTCCACTGCTCGTGAAGCTTCTGAAGCTCGCGGAAAGCCTCGACGACATTCTCATTCTCTGAGAGTTTCTCCGCGGCCTCGCAGAAGCCTTCCTTGGCCTCAAGATTCTTCTTGAAATCAAGGTCGCGAAGGTCACGGTTGATCTTCACCATGTCGTAGAACTTCTCCACATAGAACTGGTATGTGTCGTTCAGGTCACGGAACTTCGTGGCCGGAACCGGACCGATCTCCCTCCAGCGGTTCTGGAGCTCACGGAAAGCCGGGAATGTGGAGTTCACATCCTCCTGCTTCTCCACGAGGTTCTTAAGGTCCTCGATGACAGCCTGCTTCCGGACGAAGTTCTCCTCCCTCTGGGCATCCTGCTGGCGGTTATATTCAGCGCGCTCTTTCTTATAGTTGGCATAAACGCCCTTGAACGCGGTCTCCATGGCCTCGAACGGATTATCCTTCACTTCCTCGGTCTGGGCCGCAGGGGTCACCTCATCTATGACATCCTCCCTTGACGAAGGCTCGTCAACCTTCGCTCCAAAGCCGGCCTCGGCCTTCTCCTTCGAGAGTTTCTTGTAGAAAGCGGACTTGATGGCCTCAGCCTCCTTGTACCTCTTCATCCTGTCTTCGGCCTGGGAAAGTTTGTCGAACATGTCCGACAACTCGGCGAGCGTGAGACTTCCGAGATCGACCGGAATCACTCCGCCTTCCTCGTCCCCGACGGCTTCCTCGCCTCCATCAATCGCGTCAACCACCTCCTGTGGGACTTCCGGGGCATTGTCCGCGGCCTCGACAGCCACTTCCTGCACCTCAGGATTTTCTACATTCTCATTGAGAGCCTTTGGAGCTTCCTCTACATCTGGGGTCTGGTTAACCTCAGGAATATTACCTTCACTCATAAAGCAGTTTAATTATAAGAGTTTCAACATATCCGCAAATATACCTAAAAAAACAATTAAAAAGCCTATTTTTGCAAAAAGGAAAAACAATATTCTATGCGAATTGACATTCTTACAGTCGTTCCGGAGCTTCTGGACAGCCCGCTGAGCCACTCGATCGTGGGCCGGGCGATCAAGAAAGGTCTGGTCGAAATACACGTCCACAACATCCGGAAATATGGCCTCGGCCCGCGTGCCACGGTGGACGACTACTGCTACGGCGGCGACGCGGGGATGGTGATGATGATCGAGCCGGTGGAGAAAATGATCGACGAGCTGAAGGCGGAGCGGGAATATGACGATGTCATCTACATGTCCCCGGACGGGGAGCGTCTGACTCAAAGAATATCCAATGAGCTTTCCCTGAAGGAGAATCTTATCCTCCTCTGCGGCCATTATAAAGGAATAGACCACCGGATCAGGGAGCATCTGGTGACCCGCGAGATCTCCGTGGGCGACTATGTGGTCAGCGGCGGCGAGATTCCGGCGGCCCTGCTGGCGGACTCCATCGTGAGGCTGATCCCGGGAGCGTTGTCCGACGAGACCTCAGCCCTGAGTGACAGTTTCCAGGACGGACTCCTCTCCCCTCCTGTTTACACGAGACCGGCCGACTACAAAGGCTGGAAGGTGCCGGAGGTCCTTCTGAGCGGCAATCCGAAACTAATCCGTGAATGGCAGGATGAGCAGGCTCTTGAGCGGACAAAGCTTCTCCGGCCAGAGCTGCTTGGGGACTCCGGCGGAAAGCGCGGTTAGTATCTCGTCAAAGATAAGAGGCAGTGAAAAAATCCTCATTTTCTTCCCGTTTTTTTCAGTCAGATCCGACCGCTGTCTTCCTTGGAAGAAGCGGTCGGACCTGAAGTTTTTCACTCTCAACCCGGCGCCCGAACCGAGAGCAATCGAACTTGTCCGGGTTGCCGAGGTGAGCAGCAGGGGAAGAGCTTGCTCTTAACCTTCAAACAAACAAACAATTCAAAACAGCTTCTAAAAAAACTCCCGACAAGAATAATCGGAAGATATTGATAATCAGGGCTAAAGGCAATTACTTAGGTAAAACGTTTAAAACTTTTCCGGAAAAAGACTTGTTTAAACGTTTTTTTTGACTATTTTTGTCGTCGGAAATGTGAGATACATCACACTCTAACGACAATGACCTTCTTTCAAAATAAGGTAATACACTACTAACTAACCTAAAAAAGTCCGCAGCGATGTGGGCTTTTTTATTTTCATGCCCAGTACCTCTTTTTGCAAGCCACGGCCACGCCATTCAGCCTTGCACGCCACCGTAGCCTATACTGCCGTGGCTGACCCTCTCTTCAAATGCCGGGTAGGCCACACAACTCTGCCCTGCACACGCCTCTGAGGCCTTGTCCTGTGGCCGTGGCCTGCAAAAATGCGAATATGAACCTAAGAAGCTGTTTTGAATTGTTTGAAATGTTCTTTGAGGTGAAAAATCTTCAAACAAACAATTCAAAACAGCTTCTAAATGAACTTAACACTATCGATTTTTACCGCCAACTTTGCAGTTGGTAATGACATAGGTCAATTCTACGATTTTTTCATACTAACACTTATTTGAATAAAGCAATGAAAAAACTCGCATTGATCCTCATGACGCTGGCTGTTCTGGCGTCCTGCAAAAAGACAGAGGAGCCTTCACCGACCCCAGAGCCGAAACCGGAACCCGAATTGGTCCCTATCCAGATCGCCACAACCATGACCAGGGCGACAGACTATGCGTTCGAGACCAGCGACAAAGTCGGGCTGTTCGTTGTCAATGAGCCTAAGAATCTTCAGGCCAGCGGAAACCATGTGGACAACTGCAAATTCACTTTCGACGGCGCGAAATGGAACGCCGGGAACGAGATCTACTGGTTTGACGCGACCACCAAGGCGGATTTCTACTGCTACTACCCTTACACCTCGGTCGAGAATGTCAATGAATATGCCTTCGAGGCTCAGAAGGATCAGAGCACCGAGGCCATGAACGGCAAGTTAGGCGGTTACGAGGCATCCGACTTTCTGTGGGGAAAGGCCGGGAACGCCGCTCCGACCGACAGGATTGTCAGACTGTCTTTCGCCCACATGATGGCTGGAGTCAGGTTATCCCTCGTGAAAGGCACCGGATTCTCCGACGAGGAATGGGCCGCAGCCAGCAAGGAGGCCTTGATTCTGAACACCAAGAGGAACGCAACCGTCAATCTGGCAACCGGTGTTGTCACGGCTACCGGCGAAGCCGGAGGCACAGGCATAATTCCTTACAGGCACGGTGAGGATTTCAGAGCCGTGGTAGTGCCGCAGGAGATCGCCGCCGGGACACCTGTGATCAGCGTCACCGTGGCAGGTGTCTCATATAAGTTCAGCAGAAGCGAGGCGATGACTTTCACCGCTTCCAAGCAGCACAACTTCACGATCACCGTCAACAAGAAAGCCCCGGGAGACTTCGAGTTCAAACTCAGTGACGAGAGCATCACGGCATGGGAGAACGACGCTGTCTCCCACGACGCCACGACAAGGGAAAACAATGTACCCGGGTGCTAGATGCCTTCATTTGCCCCGGGTACTTTTTGTCTGTGGCATCGACTCACGGCCGTGGTTTGCAAAGAGATGAGTTTCGCCATGGAATAATCGGACAAAAAACCACAGAGCTCCCCACTCTCGAATTTTACCACATGTGCGTCTCCAACCACATTGAGAAAAATTTGTCATACACTTCGTACACGCCCTTGTCGTTGGTCACAATCTGCCGGTCAACCAGTGACTTGATGGCAGTCTGAACGGTCGAAGGACTCTGAAGCGCATATTTCTTCACAAACTTACCGCTGGTTATCGCAGTGGCCTTCTTCTCTCTGTTGATTGCCATAAGGAGTTCCTTTTGCCTTCCGGTCAACTGATAAAGAAGATCACTGTATATGCTGCTGTTCTCATCGATTATGCTTTTAACAGCGACATCAACCATATTCAGTGTGCAGTCCGCGCCTTCCGGCGTGTCAGAAAACAACCTATTCATTACCCGCTGCATAAACCAGGTCACGCCTTCAAACTTTTTGTAAACATATTCGGGAACTTCACGCTCGACACTCTTGCCATATCGACCAAACAACGACTGTGAGAAATCGGCGTATGCATCACAAGGAAGGCTCTCCAGGCTCATTGCCGTCGTCGAAGCATAGAATGGCCTTGCAGGCGATATGAACATTTCCGAAAGAAGGTGCCTTGATGATCCCGAAAACACCCATACAGTGTTTTTACACCTCTGAATAAGTGTACGCAACACCGCCTCGACATTCTTTTCCGGATAAAACACGATCTGTTGGAACTCATCTATGGCGACAATATTCGGCCTGTCAGATTCACTGAGGTACTTGAATATTTGATCCAAGGAATATGACGGTTCCTCAGAGCGTGACGGTTCTATGCTCCAATTTGGATTTCCCATAATGTCCACAGACATCACAGGACGCAAAGACGACACCGTCTTCACAAACCGGGACAACGCTTTCTGGCCACGAGGCATCAACTGCGACAGTATCGCCTTGCCCATAGAGAACACAAGATCCTGCAGATTGCTTGTCGCATAGATGTCAATCAGAAAAGTGTTGTACTCTTCCGCAACCTCCGCCTGACCGAAGCTGTGCATCAGGAGTCCGGTCTTTCCCATCCTGCGTGGTGACATCAACACCACATTATTCCCGTTCTGAAGCAGTCCCGTCAAAGATTCGGTCTCTTGTACACGGTCACAGAAATATTCCGGACCCTCATAACCATAAGTAATGAATGGATTCTTTAGCATAGTATCTTATTCAATCTTGACAAAGATAGCATATTAGCCCATAATACGCAATTAACATTACGTTTTTTACGTATAGTTATCCGCAAGCTTGATCCAAGTGGCATTTCGTAATAACGCCTGCTGAGCCGCCTATCCGGATTTTACAAAACACTTTCAACCGTGCCGCCTCTGCACCACACTCAGGCGGCATATTCGCTGAAAACTCCTCTCCTTGTCAGGCTACTTTTTCAGGGGCATCCAGCCCCTAGCCACACCAGAAGCACTATGCCATGAAAGCGATTCGTAAGATCACGTTGAATCAGACTCTGACTTTTTCAAATGGCTCGGCAAACATGAACCTGTTATTATGCTAAAGCAAACTCTGGATGGCAGAAAAGGATGGCATTGCTATGCCTGGAATGGGAACCAGAAACTGAGGGGAACCGATGGAAAACCATTATCTTATACTGGCACGAAGATAATAAGATGGTTCCGAAATTCCGGGGGACACGAACGATTTCGTCAATTTAGACATTACATAACTTATACATTCAACAGTTCCCATCAAAAAGCACAATAGTAATATCCTCACACGATGAACAAAGGTTTTTTCAGAACTTATTTCTTTGATGCCATCGGGCATCATTACGCGGATCTTCGAAGGGAGAAGGAACAAGGCCAAGGAGATGCTTTCCATCGCTTCCACGGCTGACAGAAAATGCCAGATAGACGTGGCGCTGCGCTACTATTCCTGGGCCGAGACTCTGATGCGCAGCCTTCCCTCCCCCGATGTCGTGGCGATCGCCGAGGCGAAAAGCAGACGAGAGACGATCCTGAAAGGGCTGAATGTGGAGTTCGACCGGCAGGACATTTACGACAAAGGGATTGTGGAGTTGACATTCACTTTCGACGGGAAGCCTGTCAAAAACATTGACTATAAATTCTTTGACGGGAAGACTTGGGGCAAGGTGCTGTCTGCCAAGGACGGAAAAGGATTCGTGGAGGTAAGGCCGGACTCAAAGATCGACCAATACAGAATCAAGTACGAAATCACGCCGGCACATCTCCAACATCTGTTCAGGGAGGTAAGCCTCGTCGAGAAGGCACTGGCTCCGGAAGCAGAGGACACCGACGGCGGGACACGATCTGCGAAGACTCACTCCGGTCCAGCCGTAACCGCTACAGCATCCGAATCATCAGCAAGGAAAATCGATTTCTCCGCCGTCAAGAAGAAAGTGCTGGACGTGGTGGCAAGGGAAGAATTCCAGACGGAGCCTGACTCTACCCGAGGAGGTCTCACTCCAAGTGTCTTTTCTTCTGAATATGAAGACATTGTACACAAGGTGTGCAAAGGCGTCACCAGCGGAGCGGATGAATCGATCTATGAATATTTCACCCCGGAAGGCTACGAAATATTCAACCGCCTCATCCGCTATGGCAACGCCAGGGTGCTGAACTTCGGCGAACTGTATTTCTACGGACTGGGCGAAGAGGTCTATGCGAGAAGCGTCCCGATGGTGTTCTCGTTCAGGGGCAACCAAAGGCAGTTCGTGGAGAACATCGTGTTCACGTTCAACGGAGAGAGAAAGATCTGTGACCTCTCGTTCTCTCTGGGAAAAGAAACAGTGCAAGGCATTGTCGGCCAGACAGGCTGGACCGAGGAGGCAAGGATAATCCTCGTCAGTTTTCTGGAGAACTACAAGACGGCGTACGCCCTCAAGCGCCTGGACTACATCAGCTCAATCTTCGATGACGACGCTCTGATCATCACCGGACGGGTGCTCCGGAACGTCAAAGGGCCGAACGAGTACAGCGGCAACCGCTACGTCACCCTGACCCGCCAAAGCAAGGCGAACTACATCAAGAACCTCAGCAGGGTTTTCGCCAGTCAGGAATATATCAACATCCAATTCTCTGACTGCGAGGTGATGAAACTCGGCAAAGGAGAGCAGCTGTTCGGAATAAAGATCAGGCAGGAATATTTCTCCACGACATATTCGGACACTGGCTACCTGTTCATCCTCGTTGACCTTCGGGACTACCTGAAGCCTGTCATACACGTCAGGACGTGGCAGGAGGCTCCGGACAAGGATTTCGGAGTGATCGGACCTTATAACTTTTAGAATATGAAGAGGTTCGCTGTTATATTCATTCTTCTTTTAGCGGCTGTTTCCGCCTCGGCGCAAACGGACTCCTCCGGATTCTTCGTCCAGTCTTTCAAGAAGCTGGAGTGGGATCTGGACGCGAGGAGCAACTATCCGGAGTTGGATCAGAACAACCGAAAGGCAGCGCTGATCAAGGTAGTCATCCCGGAAGCCGGTTTTGATTTCGATGTCGGGGTGATGGGTGTAGTAGGCGTAAGGCAGGAAGTCGGAGAGATCTGGGTGTATGTTCCGGAAGGTGTGCGCAAAATCACTGTCAGGCACCAGACCTACGGCATCATCAGGGACTATGAGTTCGGCTGCCCGATCGAGTCCGCATCCGTCTATGAGATGAGACTTCATTTGCCATTGCGGCCGAAAAGCACGGTTATAGTCAAGGATTCAATCGTGTACGTCCCTACTCCGGTCTCCGTACAGGCAACGCGTAAACGGAAACGGATCGGTGCAAGTATCCTCGCCGTCGGCAGCGTCCCGGATCCGTCCGGCGGAGTCATGATGGTCTGGAACCCCAAACGGTTCGGGGCATACCTGAAGGCCACCGGCAATCTCAAATCTTCCAGCCACAGTTACATCTGTCACGAGGACGGCACCACTGACAACGGCTACATCTGGACCAGCGGCGAAGGTCACGTCTCAAGGATGGCGGTCACTGGTGGAGGACTATTCAGATGCCTTGATTGGCTGAGCGTCAGCATCGGAGCCGGCTACGGCGACAGGACTCTTCTTTGGAAGGACTCCAAAGACAATTTCGCGAAAGTGACCGAAGCTTCCGCCCAAGGCATTGCCGCCGAGCTCGGAGCCGTACTCCGTTTCGGCCGTTTCACCGCCTATCTTGGCACCAGCACAATCGCCTTAAAACGCCTCTACCCCGAACTCGGTGTCGGCTTCGTCTTCTGAGAACACCCCGTATGATAATCTGCGCAACGACACCAAAATCCATAGTGTTCCGCAGAAAATCATTCGATTATTTGCGCAAGAGAGTTAAAAAAGTTATCTTTGCGCAGAAAATCACTTAAATATGGCACAGATAGTTATCGGAAGAACCGCGGAAATGAAAGCTCTGAAAAGTTATTTGGATTCAGGGAAATCAGAGTTTGTGGCACTCTACGGAAGACGTCGCGTGGGAAAAACATTCTTAATCCGTATGGCGGCGGAAGACAAGTTTTCATTCTATGTCACGGGCGTGCACGATGCCACAAAGGCGGAGCAACTCACGGCCTTTGCCATCGCCATGCAGAAATATTCAGGTTCTGAGAGACTGAATATTCAGAAAAACTGGATTCTGGCATTCTACGAGCTTTCGCGCTATCTCGAGTCACTTCCTAAAGGGAAAAAGGTGATATTCATTGACGAACTGCCTTGGATGGACACTCCCAAATCCGGATTCATCGCGGCATTGGAGAACTTCTGGAACAGTTGGGCCGCATTGCGTGATGATGTCAAAATGATAGTCTGCGGGTCAGCCACTTCATGGATGATCAACAACTTGATTCACAGCCGTGGAGGGCTTCACAACCGCCTAACTCACCATCTGTTCCTTGAACCATTCTGTCTCAGGGAGTGCGAAGAATATTTCAAGGAGTATGGTTTCACATATTCCCGAAAACAGATAGCGGAATGCTATATGGTGATGGGCGGCATACCTTATTACATGTCTATGATGGATCGTTCCAAGAGCCTCGCGCAGAACATTGACGCTCTTTTCTTCTCCCCGAATGCCGAGCTGAAGGATGAGTTCAGCGAACTTTATCAGGCATTGTTCAAGAACGCCGGACCTCACATAAAAGTCATCACTGCCCTCTCCACAAAAGGGATAGGGCTGACACGGAAAGAAATCATTGCCGTCACAGGTCTGACGGACAACGGAGCGTTCAGCACGGTCCTTGAAGAACTTGAGAACTGCGGTTTCATAAGGAAATATTCCCCATTCGGCAGCAACGTGTCGCAGAACAGGAAAAGACTGGACAGTTCCTCGCTCTATCAAATGATTGATTTCTACACCTTATTCTATTTCAGGTTCATAGAGAAAAACAGCTATCAGGATGAGCACTTCTGGACAACCTCCGTCAACAGCCCGCTGCACAACATCTGGTGCGGCCTCTCATTCGAGATGCTCTGCCTTTGCCATCTGAAGCAGATCAAGATGGCTCTCGGCATCTCAGGCGTCCAAACGTTGGCCTGTTCCTGGCGAGGCAAGGGAGACGAATCAAAGAAAGGCGTTCAGATCGACCTTTTGATTGACCGCAAGGACGAGACAATCAACCTTTGTGAGATGAAGTACAGCAAGGACAAATTCGAGATCTCACTCGCCGAAGAGCAGAGACTCTCCGCACGCCTCGACACCTTCCGCTCCGAGACCAACACCCGCAAGTCCGTCCTCCTCACCCTCATCACCACCAAAGGCATCAAGCCAAACTCTCACAGCGACATTGTGCAGAGTGAGGTCACGCTGGAAGAGTTGTTCGTGTAGGCGATAACGATTAGAAGTACAACACTATTCGTCCAAGTAATAACGCTTACGCTCTTCTTTTGTCAAAACAAGGTTATGGACATTATCGTACGCCTCATTGATAATTTCTTGCAGGTTCTTTAATCAGAGGTTGAAGAAATACGTCGCGTTTGAAGTGGTGACCGAATAGGCGTATTGGGAGACCGGGAAGCCAAAATAGCTTGACTGGGAGTTTCTCATCGCGGCATAATAAGGCACACCTACGTGAATATAGTATTTGCCGTTTCTGGTATGGAGGCCTACCGAGCGATGGCTTGCGGAAGAAGTGCCGTAGCCGGTTGTGACAACATAGGCGTTAACGTTGCCGGCCAAAGTATAGCCGCTCACTGATGTGGATGTACTCGACACAACAGTGGTGTTTGTGTATATTGTCCCCGGAACGGCCATATTATCACTCACCGCCATCTGAGGTGTCAAGGCTGCGTAATAGCACGAACCCGCGGCTGTACAGACAAGATCCATCAGACTGCTGAAGAACGACTTCCTTTCTGATTTTTGTTCTGACACCGATGTCATGGTAGTTTCCATCGAACCATCGTAACTATGGTCTGAAGCCGGACGAACTCTCTTACCGTCAGCGTCCAGATACATCTCAAACGAGGATCCGTTCACGGAAGTATAGAACGCCCCACCCTGCTTAATGATGGAGTCGTAGTCCGTAGGAATCAATTCATTGCCGTCAACAGACCAGGCTCCATTCTTTCCATTCCTGTCAACGCTGAACCAATTGTCATCCATCAGATAGACATTATCATAACGCACCGGAACCAACAAACGGCCGTCAAGGGTACAGATTCCCTTCCTGCTATTCCGATCCTCAACAATGAAGCAATTCCACGGGCCGATGAGTTGTGCCTTGTGATATTCATTAAAAAGCTTTGACTCAACAGCATACACCGTTGACTCCTTCATATCCGCATTGCCGTCCAAGCGTATTCCCGTGTTGCGTGTCACCCCATCCTTAACGAAGGAATAAAAGTAACCGTTGTTGCAGAAAAGGTCTGAATATTCCGGCTTCACAAGAACGGAACCGCTCTTGCCGACAGCACCCTCCTTCCCGTTTTTCTCGACAATAAAGCATTGACCCCCATCTGAATATCTGATGTAATCGTACTCCGCCGAAGCTATCACCGTGCCGTCAGGCAGTTCTATTCCGTGAATATTATCGACATTTACGTCTATCCAGACAGTACCGTCCGATTCCTTTTTCTCGGTCTTGAACACGGTCTTTCCATCCACGACCTGTGAGGTTGTGTGTGACTTGACAAAAACACCAAGACGATGACTGTTCCCGTCAAAATCATATGCGACCAATTCGCCGGACACGGCATCACTGCTCACTTTTTTGTACTCGAAATCGACAAGAACTTTCCCGTCCATATCAACAGCGCCATACTTGCCGCCCCTGCGGACAGAGAAATATTCCGGCATCACAATGACATCCTCGTACTCCCCAGGGCTGAAAATAACAGTTCCGTCCGGTCCGCACAAACCGACATTCCAGGCATTGTCATACACAATGAACCTGTCATTCATCGCGTCGTACGAAACCAGATAGTGTTCCCGCTCCAGTTTTTTCTTAACATCGCTGTCCTGCGCATTGCAGATGCCGGATAGCAGCATCATCGCCAGGACTAGCCTAAAGCCTTTAATCATGTGGTCAGACATTTTATGAATATTATGTTATCGTCTAAAAAGAACAAATCAAAGCAATTCAAAACAGCTTCTTGGTAAGCGTAAAAAAATAAGTTGAACTAAATTTTGTGCCAGATTTATGAGGATATATTTCTTTTGGAAGAAGGAGTGTGCCGGTGGCACATGACTGATGAGAAAAGAAATATAGACCATAAAGATATACAAATTGTTCAAGTTATTTTTTAATGATTACTTAATTTGTCAAATAACTGCCGTGCGAGCGGCGACGGCAGCGGCGGCCTCGGCGAAATCCTCGCCGGAAGAGGCGTAGAGGACTCCACGGGAGGAGTTAATCAGAAGGCCTCCTTGGGAGTTGGAGCCGTTAGCGATAACCTCCTCAGCGCTTCCGCCTTGCGCTCCTACACCCGGCACAAGGAAGAAATTGTCTGGGCAGAACTGCCTGATCTCCTTCAGTTTATCCGCCTTGGTAGCACCGACGACAAACATCATGTTCTCTGGCGTGGAGATCTCCATCATCTTTTCCATAACCACCTGATAGAGAGGCTTGCCACCTTTCTCCGCTGTCTGGAAATCGACAGAGGACGGATTTGAGGACAGAGCCACGACAATGGCGTAGCGGCCGGGATATTCAAGGAAAGGGGTGACTGTCTCGCTGCCCATATAAGGGGAAAGGGTGACGGCGTCGAAGTCGAAGGTCTCGAAAAGGCTCTTGGCGTACATTCTGGCGGTGTTGCCGATGTCTCCCCTCTTCGCGTCCGCGATGATGAACTGCTCCGAATGGTTTGAACGAATATAATCAACCGTCTTGTCGAGAATGGCCATTCCGTCCACTCCGAGGCACTCATAGAAAGCGAGATTCGGCTTGAAGGCGATGCAATGCGGGGCGGTTGCGTCAATGATGCGCTTGTTGAACTCCAGCACGGCCTCGCCTACCGTCCTGCCGGCCTTCACGCACTCGGGGATCTTGGCGAAATCGGTGTCAAGGCCGACGCATAGCATCGAACTTTTTTTCTTTATCTGGGAATATAAATCTGCTGTTGTCATATTTTTTTCTATTCATAATATTCATAAAACTTGGCGATGGACTCCATCCCGGCGAAGAACTGCCGGAGCAGATAACTCTCGTTCGGAGAATGGATTGTATCCCTCTCAAGGCCGAATCCCATCAGCAGCGGATCCACTCCAAGGATCTTCTGCATATCCGCCAGCACAGCGATGCTGCCGCCGCCACGACTCGGAACCGGCTTGACGCCATAAACCTCCTCCATAGCCTTGGAAGCCGCCTGGAACGCCGGTGACGAGATCGGAATGAGGAACCCTTCCCCACCCTCGCACGGCTTGACCTCTATGCGGCAATATTTCGGAGCGATCCTCTCCAGATGTTTCTTGAATATCCTCGTGATCTTGGCACTCTCCTGATTCGGCACGAGACGCATCGAGATCTTGGCGTGAGCGACTGACGGGAGAACCGTCTTGGCTCCCTCACCGATGTAACCGCCCCAGATTCCGCACACATCCAGACAAGGCCTGATGCCGATCCTCTCAAGCGGAGTGTAACCTTTCTCTCCACGCAAAGCCTTGACACCCACCGACTCTTCGAACTCTTTGAGATCGAACGGGGCTCTCGCGAGCTGTGCCCTGTCCTTTCTGGAAAGTTCCACGACATCGTCATAGAATCCCGGAATTGTGACGCGTCCGTCCTTGTCGATCAGCCCTGAGATCAGATCGCAAAGCGTCTGGATAGGATTGGCGACCGTGCCACCGTAGTGCCCGGAATGCAGATCCTTATCCGGACCTGTCAGAGTCACCTCCAGATAGGCCATTCCCCTCATACCGCAATTGATCGAAGGCACCTTGTCCGAGATCATCGTCGTGTCGGAGACAAGGACCACATCGGCTCCAAGCCATTTCTTATGTTCCTTGACCCAAGCCGGAAGGGATGGACTGCCGATCTCCTCCTCGCCCTCGAAGATGAACTTCACGTTATGGCGAAGTTTGCCGCTACGAAGGAGATATTCAAAAGCCTTGATGTGCATAAAGAGTTGACCTTTGTCATCGTTGGCTCCACGGGCATAGATGGCCTCCTGACCGGTCGGGTCCTGTTTGATCACCGGCTCGAACGGATCCGTGTGCCACTTTTCAAGCGGCTCCGGCGGCTGCACGTCATAGTGGCCGTAAACCATCACGGTTTTCCATTCCGGATTGATGATCTTCTTGCCGAACACCACTGGATTGCCCTTGCTCGGATAGACCCCGGCCTCATCGGCACCAGCCTCCAGAAGCAGTTCCTTCAACCTCTCGGCACAGCGCACCATGTCCTTCTTGTGATCCTGCTTCGCGCTGATGGACGGAATCCGCAGGAGAGAGAACAGCTCCTCAAAGAACCGCTCCCTGTTTTCTTGAATATATTCCTTCATTCCTTTGCGTTATTTGCGTTTCACAAAAATAACCAAAACCTACCGTAATTTCAAGACATGGAAGACAACTCAGCGATCAACCGCACGCAAATGCCGATTGACGCGCATATAGTAACCTTCAAAAAATAACCTGCATCATCTTAAGGAATCTTTTCGGTCCATATCTTTTTTCATCTGTCCTGTGCCACCGGCACACTCCTTCTTCGAAAATAGATCTATCCTCGAAAATCTTCTCTTAATCTGAAGCAACTTATTTTTTCATGTTACATATTCATAGAATAATTGCGGAATTTTTGAGGAAAATGGCTATTTTTGCGACTTGGCAAACAATGAATTATAAACATTTAATTTTTAGAAGAAATATGGTCAAAGTCAATTTGGGAGGATGCTCCTCCTTCGTTGAGGACGCGGATTACAAGGAATATGTCGAAAAGGCCCTTGCCGCTTTTGATGTACTTGAAAATGAGACTGGCGCGGGCAATGACTTCCTCGGTTGGAAGCATCTGCCTTCCCAGACCCCTGAGACCCTCATCGCCGATTGCGAGGCTGTGCGTGACTGCTGGAAAGCCAAGGGCGTCAATCTGGTCGTTGTGATCGGCATCGGCGGATCCTATCTTGGAGCCCGCTGCGCAATCGAAGCTCTTTCACACAATTTCGCCAAGCAGCTTGGCGGCGCCAAAGAGGCCCCGGAGGTTGTCTTCGCCGGCAATAACCTTTCAGAGGAATATCTCGCCGAGCTGATGGACCTCGTGGCAGAAAGAAATGTCGCCACTGTCGTGATCTCCAAGTCCGGCACAACCACAGAGCCAGCCGTCGCCTTCAGGATCGTGAAGGAGCACATCGAGAAGAACTACACTGACGCATCCGAAAGGATCGTCGCCATCACAGACGCCCACAAGGGCGCCCTCAAAACCCTCTCCACACAGGAAGGCTACAAGACATTCGTCGTTCCTGACAACGTAGGAGGCCGTTTCTCCGTCCTCACTCCGGTAGGTCTTCTGCCTATCGTACTCGCCGGTTTCGATGTACGCGGGATGATCGCCGGTGCTGTCGAGATGGAGAAGGCCCTTGCGGTGAAGAGCGAGGAGAACCCCGCCGTGCAGTACGCCGCGATGAGGAACCTATTATATTCAAAACATGGAAAGAAAGTCGAGATTCTGGTGGCCTACAATCCTAAGTTCCAGTACCTTGGAGAATGGTGGAAGCAGCTCTACGGCGAGTCCGAAGGCAAGGATCTCAAGGGAATATTCCCTGCGTCCGTCAATTTCACCACCGACCTTCACTCCATGGGTCAGTTCATCCAGGACGGTGACAGGGTTGTGTTCGAGACCGTTGTGAACATCGAGAAGAGCAACCGCGAGGTTGTCATCGGCAGCGACGAGCAGAACCTCGACCAGCTCAACTACCTTGCAGGTCAGCACGTGGAACACTGCAACGCCATGGCACAGCTCGGAACAAAGCTCGCACACATCGACGGCGGAGTACCTCAGCTGGAAGTATCAATCGAGAAAATCAACGCATTCAACCTCGGCGGCCTGTTCTATTTCTTTGAATATGCCTGCGGAGTCAGCGCCTATGTCCTCGGCGTGAATCCGTTCAACCAGCCAGGTGTGGAAGCTTACAAGAAGAACATGTTCGCGCTTTTGGGCAAACCAGGCTACGAGGAGCAGGGCAAGGCTCTTCAAGCCAGACTGTAGAGCCATGACTTGTGAACAGAAATTCAGGGAAACGTACAGACGGGAGCCGGAAGGGCTCTCGTTCTGTCCGTATCGTGTCTGCCCTCTGGGCGCACACTCCGACCACCAGCTCGGCAAGGTGACCGGTCTGGCCATTGACAAGGGAATCCACATCGCCTTCGCTCCAAAGCAGAACGGAGTCATTGAGTTTTCATCGCTCCAGTTCGAGAAACGCGCACAGTGGCATGTGAACTCGGTGCCTGAGACCAAACAGGGCGACTGGGCCGACTACCTGCGCGGGGCGACACTCAAACTTGGAGCCAAATACCCGCTCCGTGTCGGTCTCAGCGGAGTGATCGAGGGATCGCTTCCAATCGGAGGACTTTCCTCATCGGCAGCCGTCACGATAGCTTTCCTGAAGGCTCTGTGCACGGTCAATGGGCTCCACCTCTCGGATGTCGAGCTGATCAAGACCGAGATGGCCGCGGAGAACGACTATGTCGGAGTCTCATGCGGAAAGCTGGATCAAAGCTGCGAGGTGTATTCTAAAAAAGATCACCTGCTCTACCTTGACACCAAGGATGACAGCTACGAGCTCATCCCGACATCCACGGCCATGAAGCCTTACGAGATCGCGATTTTTTTCAGCGGTGTCGAGCGCACCCTTGCCGGCAGCAAGTTCAACATGCGTGTGGACGAATGCCGCAGTGCGGCCTACGCCCTAAAAGCCTACGCTGGAATGGAATACGGCAAGTTCGGGGAGACCAACCTGCGTGACGTTCCGGTCGAGGTGTTCCACAGGTTCGCGGACCGTCTGCCGGAAACTTGGCGCAGACGTGCCGAGCACTGGTACGGGGAATATGACCGTGTGCAGCGCGGAGCCGAGGCCTGGAGAAGCGGGAATCTTGAGGAATTCGGCCGCCTCAGCTTCGAGAGCGGCAAGTCTTCCATCGAGAAATGGGAGACAGGCTCGCCGGAACTCAAGAAGATCTACGAGATCATGACCCAGACCGAAGGCATCTACGGCGGACGTTTCAGCGGAGCCGGATTCAAGGGATGCTGCATGGCGATCATCGACCCGGCGTTCCGGGAAGACATATTCAAAAAAGTCGAGACAGAGTATCTTGCGGCATTCCCGGAACTTAAGGGACACTACTCCGCATGCATCTGCCACAGCGCTGACGGTGTGAAGATATGAAATGCCTGATACTTGCCGCGGGTTATGCCACGAGGCTCTACCCGCTGACGGAGAATTTTCCGAAACCGCTGCTTAAAGTCCGGGACAAAGCCATTCTGGACTGGCTGATCGATGACATCAAGACTTCCGGAGCGGTTGATGAATATGCCGTCATCTCCAACCATAAGTTCGCCGGACATTTCGCCGAATGGGCAGCCGGACGTCCTGACGACAAGATCACTGTGGTGGATGACGGAACCTCCACGAACGAGACACGTCTGGGGGCCGTGCGTGACATCCAGTTCGCGATCGACTCTCTGGGGCTCGATGATGACATGCTCGTCATCGCAGGAGACAATGTTCTGGATTTCAGTCTTGTGAGGTTCATTGAATATGCCCGCGCGAAAGGCACGTCCTGCATCATGCGTTTCTTCGAGCCTTCGGAGCAGCGGCTCCGCAAATGCGGTGTCGTGGAAGTGAACGATGAGGATTTGATACTCAGCATGGAGGAGAAGCCGTCAGAGCCTCGCTCGCATTGGTGCTGTCCCCCGTTCTATTTCTACACCCGCAAGGACGCGCGTTTGATCCCTTCCGGAATCTCGGCAGGTTGCGGCACAGACGCCCCGGGCAGCTACATCGCATGGCTGGCCACACAGGTTCCCGTGCACGCCATGGAGATGCCGGGCCACCGCTATGACATCGGCAACCTTGAGAGTTACCACAATGTCTGTGAGCAGTACAACGGAATCGTGAAGTAGATTACCGAGTCTGCCTACCCGGCAATCGGCTTTTTACCAACATGGCAGACAACAATCTGTTTATCAATACAATAAGCAAACTCGTGGTACTGAAATCAGAACCACGAGTTTGCTTTTATTCTTGATTATAAAGCACTTAAGTGCCACGGCACTATTCGCCAGCCTCTTTCAGACGCTCAGCGTTCTCTGCGATCTGTAGCTGGTTGATGCACTCCTGGATGTCACCGTCCATAAAGACAGGGAGGTTGTACATCGACCAGTTGATACGGTGGTCGGTCACACGGCCCTGAGGGTAGTTGTATGTACGGATTTTGGCGGAACGGTCACCTGTGGAAACCATGGTCTTTCGCTTCGCGCCGATCTCGTCGAGATACTTCTGATGCTCAAGGTTGTAGAGACGGGTACGGAGCTCCTCGAAAGCGCGGTCCTTGTTCTTTAGCTGGGAACGCTCCTCCTGACACTGCACGACCAGACCTGTCGGAAGGTGGGTCAGACGCACGGCTGAATATGTCGTGTTTACTCCCTGGCCACCAGGGCCTGACGAGCAGAACAGATCCAGACGGATGTCATCCCATTTAAGGTCTACATCGAACTCTCCGGCCTCAGGGAAAACGGCCACGGAAGCCGCCGAGGTCTGGATTCGGCCCTGAGTCTCGGTCTGAGGGACTCTTTGAACGCGGTGCACTCCGGACTCATATTTCATGATTCCATAGACACCCTCATCGTTGGAAGAAAGCTTGAAGACAATCTGCTTGTAGCCACCAGCTGTACCCGGGGTCTCATCATTGACCTCCAGCTTCCAGCCGCGCTTCTCGGCGTACTTGGAGTACATCCTGAAAAGGTCTCCCGCGAAGATGGCGGCCTCGTCACCACCTGTGCCGCCGCGGATCTCTATGATGGCGTTCTTGCTGTCATCCGGATCAGCCGGAATCAGGAGAATCTTGATCTGCTCCTCCATCTCCGGAATCTTCGGCTCGATCTCGGCGATCTCGGCCTTCGCCATGTCGCGAAGGTCCTCGTCCTTCTCGTTGATCATGATGTCCTTGGCCTCGGCCAGCTCATCGACCATCTTCTTGTACTCAAGGCCTGCCTTTATGATCGGTTCCAACTCTTTATAGTCCTTGTTGAGCTGGACGTATCTCTTCATGTCAGCGATCACCTCAGGGTCAGCAAGCTGCTTCTGAAGTGACTCGTATTTGTCCTGGAGAGCCAGGATCTTATCGACTAATGTATTCTCTGCCATATTCAATGGTTAATTTTTCTTCAATTCCGGTCTCTTGACCTTCGGTCACTTCGACAGGCTCAGTGACCGGGGCAAAGATTTGCCTTCTTGCTGTCTCTCTGAAGCTCTTGACCGTCCGGTCACTTCGACAGGCTCAGTGACCGAGCGGGTATATTCCTAAATCGACTTGAGGTAGCAGCGGCGGCGCATGAACAGCTCATGCTCGTACTTGCCCCACACGTTGACCGCACCGTTGGATTCAATCTGCGGATTCGTGATCGCCCACTTCGTGCCGGCCTTGCGGTATTTCTCCGACATCGCGCAATGGTAGATCGACGAGACCCCCGTGTTCTGCCACTTAGGAGTGGCTCCGTTGATCATCAAATCCACGGTGTCGTACTTGAACATCGCCTTCAACAGATGGAACCAACCGAACGGAAACAGATGCCCCTTTGCCTTCTGGAGCGCCGGGGAAATGGTCGGGAAAGTGATTCCGAATCCCACAAGCTCCTCATTGTCATCGAATATTATACTGCTCGTCTTGTCAGAGATATAGCTGAGCACCTCTTTCGCCTCCTCGTCAATCTCCTCCTTTGTGAAAGGGATGAAATTGTAAACCGACTTCGCGAAGCTTTCGTTGTAAACATCGAAGAAGTACCTGACCATCTTCTTGTCCTTCTTGAGCTTGTTCAGGCTGCCCTCATGCAGATTGTACCTCTGCTTGAGAAGTCCGGCGATCCTCGTGATCTTTTCCTGAAGAGGCTGGTCAGCAGCGATCTTGTACTGCACCCAATCACATTCCTTCTCGTAGCCCAGAGCCGTGACGAAGTCATTGTAGTAAGGATAGTTGTACAGACAGTTGAAAGGCGGGATGTTCTCGTAGCCCTCAATGAGCATGCCCTGCTTTCCAAGAGTGTTATAGTACAAAGGGCCATGGATCTCGTTCATCCCGTTCTCCTTCGCCCATGTCTCGGCAGTGCCGAGAAGAAGCTTCGCGACCTCAAAGTCATCGATTGTGTCGAACCATCCGAAACGGGCTCTCTTCTTGCCATAGAGCGCGTTGTAACGAGGGTTGATCATTCCGCAGATGCGGCCGACAACGGTTTTCCCGTCCATGACCATCCACATTTTCCTTTTGCAATAGGACAGGGTGGAAACTTTGGTCAGAGACTTGACTTGGTCGCTGTGAATAGCGGGGACATATTGAGGGCAGTCTTTGTACAACTTGTCAGGGAACTTGATGAATTTCATCAGATCCCTTCTGCTCACAACCTCAACTACTTTATAATCAGGCATAAGTATCCATTCTACAATACTTCCTTCTCAGGAAGACATCCACAAATTTAAGAAAATGTCTTCTTTTGGACAAATCTGAACCTTCAAAGTTTAGCCTCAAAGGTCACTCTCATTGCCAAAAGCAAGATCCAGCGATCTTTAATTCACTGAATAACAGCTATTACAAGCCTTTGGTCTTTCCTTCGTCCCAAATCTCGTCCATCTCGGAGAGAGTCATGTCGTGGAGATTCCGGCCTTTACGGATCGTGTTCTCCTCAAGGTAGGTGAAGCGACGGCGGAACTTGTCGCAGGCACGATTGAGAGCCGTGTCAGGATTGAGGCCGTAAAGCCTTGCGGCGTTGATCGTGGCGAACATGAAGTCGCCTAGCTCCTCCTCGGCACGGTCAATGGCAGCCTTGCGCTCATCCTCCGTCACGGCGGAATCCATAGCGTCCATCTCAGCCTGAAGCTCTGCCTGTTCCTCCTTGACTTTGTCCCAGACCTGACGTTTCTCCTCCCAGTCGAAACCGACTCCGCGGGCCTTGTCCTGCATCGAGAAAGCCTTCAGGATCGGCGGCATCGCGTCCGGAATCCCGGAAAGGATGCGCTTGTTGCCTCCTTTCTCCTTGGCCTTGAGCATCTCCCAGTTCTCGGACACCTGCTCTGCGTCTGCCACCTTGGTGTTGGAGAACACGTGAGGATGACGGTAGATCATCTTCTCGCAGAGTTTGTCCATCACGTCAGCGATGTCGTAGCGACCTTCCTCTTCGGCAATCCTGGCGTAGAATATCACGTGAAGGAACACGTCTCCGAGTTCTTTCTCAAGAGCCGCGTCATCCTTCTTCATCACGGCGTCACTGAGCTCATAGACTTCCTCGACCGTCATAGGCCTGAGGGTGTCGATGGTCTGCGCATGATTCCACGGACATTCGGCCCGCAGCCTGTCCATCACGTCCAACGCCCGCTCGAACGCCTTTAATTTCTTTTCCTTATTAATCATATCCTGCAAAATTACTAAAATCTTTGAATATGCACACAGCGTTTCCTACAGCGCTTCAGTGCTTCGGGTGCAAAACACCGTCTTTCTCACCCGAAACCGGAAAAATCAACACTACCGGGTGAAAAACAACCCTTTTCATACCCGAAACGGACAGACCACGGAAGTGGCTATCGTACCAGGAATTTGAATATACTCTCAAAAGCACTATCTTTGCCGCCGCAAACATATTAATGTCAATGAAAGAGATTCATTACGTTTCAGCCGACGAGGCGGTCAAGGCCATAAAGTCGGGCGATCATATTCATTTAAGCAGCGTGGCGAGCGTGCCGCATATTCTTGTTGACGCGCTTGTGCGCAGGGCTGAGGCCGGTGAGGTCGTGGATCTGCATTTCCACCACTTCCACACCGAAGGGCCGGCTCCATATTCAGATCCGAAATATTCAGGAATCTTTTTTGAGCAGGGGTTCTTTGTGGGTCCTAACGTGCGCCCGAACGTGAATTCCGGGTACGCGGACTATCTACCGGTGCATCTGGGTGAGTCTCAAAAGCTTTACCGCTGCGGTGCCATCAAGTTGGGAGCCGCTTTGGTGCAGGTGTCCACTCCGGACGAGAACGGAATGGTGTCACTGGGGACTTCGGTGGATTGCTCGCTGGCGGCCATCGAGACAGCCCGTGTGAAGATCGCTGTCGTGAATCCGCACGTGCCGTTCGCCTACGGAGACCTCGTGCCGATTGACACTTTCGACTACCTTGTCAAGGATGACACTCCGCTGGTTACCAAGGATTTTGCCGAGCCGACACCGACTGAGGTGCTGATTGGAAAGAATTGCGCGGAACTGGTGCCGGACGGAGCCTGCATCCAAATGGGAATCGGCGCCCTGCCGAACGCCCTGGCCGCGCAACTTGCTGACCACAAAAATCTTGGTGTGCACACAGAGATGTTCGCGGACGGGATCCTGCGCCTTATAAAGAAAGGTGTCGTGAACGGAGCGAACAAGAAGATCGACAAGGGCAAGATCGTCGCTTCCTTCCTTCTGGGCTCTCAGGAGGTATATTCATTCATCGACCACAATCCGGATGTGCTGATGAAGGACATCAAGTACGTCAACGATCCGTGGGTGATCTGCCAGAACCCGAATATGATGGCCATCAATTCAGCCACCGAGGTGGATCTGACAGGCCAGATCTGCGCAGACTCGATCGGAACGAGGATATTCTCCGGGACCGGCGGCCAGCTGGATTTTGTCAAGGGTGCGTCTATGTCCGAGGGTGGAGTGTCTATGACTGCCTTCGCTTCCCGCACAAACAAGGGCAAGGCGAAGATTGTTCCGTTCCTGAACCCAGGAGCGGGAGTGGTCACACCTCGCGCCGACGCGCACTGGATCGTCACCGAATATGGTGCCGTGAATCTGTACGGCAAGTCGCTTCAGGAACGTGCCAAACTCCTCATCAGCATCGCGCACCCGGATGATCGGGAGATGCTGGACCGCGCCTCGTTCGAGCGTTTCGGTCCACACTGGCTCGTGGTTAAAATCTGATCTACCCTACCGCCGACGTAGAGATTTCCAAGAAAGGACAGGAATAAGGAAGCTGAGGAGACAGGCGGCAATCCAGAAGACGGAGACGGGGGCGAAATTGAAATCGTTCCCGTCTATCATTATACCGCTGACGATGTTCTGGATTCCGGCGGCGGCATAGCTGGCCAGCCCGACCATGCCTAGAGCCGCCCCTGTGGCCTTGCGCGGCACGATGTCCAGCGCCATCAGGCCGGCGACCGTGCAATAGACCACACCTATGGCCAGACTAAAGACCGACACATAGACGATGTTCAATGAATATCCTCCGCCGGTGAAAAGGAAGGCTCCGAGCGACAGCAGGCAAAGCAGACCGGAAACCAGCACGGGAATGAAACGGTTCCCTTTGAAAACCCTGTCGGAAAGCCAGCCGGCGAGCACGGTTCCGGCTATTCCGAAAGCCTCAGAGAACGCTATGATCTGAGTGGCGCCGGCAAGGGAAAAACCTTTGCCTTTCTGGAGGAAAAGCACTCCCCACTCGCTGACGGCGTGCTGGGTGATGTACACGAAAGCGCTCGAAAGAGCGATTATCCATATTCCCGGGTGACGGACAACCATCTTCTGAAGTACACGGGTAGGCATAGAGTCCGTTTTCTGAGGCTTCTCGCCGGTCAGTTTCTGAACCGAAGGAAGACCTTTGCTCTCGGGAGTGTCGGAGACCATCAGAAAGATCATCACCGAGCCGATGACTCCCGCAATGGCGGAGAAAATGAATCCGCACTCCCAGCCCATCCATCCGACAACAAGCCCTAAAACAAACACTGACAAGGATTTACCCAAATATGGAGTGGCACTGAATACGCTGTAGTAAGTGCCGCGGCGGTCAAGCGGAAACCAGCGCGAAAGGCTGATGACTCCCGGAGGGGCCCCCATCGACTGACAGAAACCGTTGACTCCCCAGACGACAGCGAACACGATGAACAGCAGCATCGTGGAAGTGCCGGCCCATCCTTGAAGCAGCCCCAAAGCACCCATCAGCAGATTGACCACAGTGGAGATCAGAAGCCCTGTGGCCATAAAGCGGCGCACGTTGCAATAGTCCGCTATGAATCCGTTGCTGAACTTGCCGAAAGCATAGACAAAATAAAAAGCCGAGCCGATGATTCCAAGCTGCGCGGCCGTGAATATTCCCTCGTCAATCAACGGCTGCTTCACCACGCTCATCGCCATCCGGCAGACGTAATAGAGAGCGTAAGCCCCTGTCACACCCCAGAAAGTGAGCCCCCGCAGACGCTTGTACTCCCCTTCTACCTTTTCTGAAGCTATCTTCTCCTCCGAAGGCTTCGATATCCTATAGAATGAATATAGACTCATAAATATTCAGGAGGCATCTTGATCCGCCTGTCGATAGTTGAACATCTTTCGTTTCAGAAAAACATTCCAGGCAAATCAGGACAGCCATTCAACCTTGCAAAGATAGCCATTTTTTGCGTGGCAGACAACAACCTAATTATCAAAGAAATAGCCATTTTCGTGGTGCGACTTTTGCGACCACGAAAACCATTATTCTTCTCACTATCATACAGTTAAATGCCACGACACACCACCACTCCGCTCCGCTCTGCGAAAATGATTACTTAACGCTTACTAAAACCGAAAAAAGTTCTAATTTTGTTCTTGCGAATATCCAAGGCTATGGCATCGAAAGCCACCACCCCTTAGATGATATAGTAAATTAATAAATATGAGTCCACTTGAAAAAGTCGTTTTTTTGAAAAACATGTGCCTCGCAGATACTTCTGTAAGGGGTAAAAAGTGGCAAATGGCACTATTTCAAGTGGGCTCAAATATCAAAACAATATGAGAAAAACAATCGCAATCTTGATGTTGTCACTCACGGCAGTGACGATGTCCGCGCAGAAAAAACCGGTGAAGTACACTTTCACCGAGGCGTCCGACCTTACTATGGTCGGAAAACTTATGACCGACACTCCTAACCCTTACCACAGGGTGGACACCGTTAAGTTCAAGGGGTTCACGGCCGGAGAGAACAAGCAGGTCAGGATGTCGGCCGGTCTTTCCGTGGCGTTCAGGACGGATTCCAAGACCATAACGGTCAAGACCAAATACCTTGACAGAGGCTTTCCGGTCAACACCGGAGGACTCGCCGCAAGAGGCTATGACCTTTACATAAAGAAAGACGGGAAATGGCTCTGGGCAGCCTCGAAGGTGACATCTGACCAGAAACCGGATGACAATGTCGTGCTTATCGGCAATCTGGACGGTTCCATGCACGAGTGCCTGATGTACCTGCCTATCCTGAGCGAGGAGAAATCCATCCAGATCGGAGTCAACGAAGGAGCCACGATCGAGGCCATCGAGAATCCTTTCCGCCACAGGATCGGAATATTCGGTTCCAGCTTCACGCACGGAATCAGCACTTCCAGAGCCGGGATGTCCTACCCTGACCAGCTTTCGAGGATGACCGGTCTCCAGTTCCTCAGCCTCGGATGCAGCGGCAACTGCAAGCTCCAATCCTATTTTGCAGATGTGCTCTGCGCCGCCGATGTGGACGCTTTCGTGTTCGACTCGTTCTCGAATCCGACACCGGAGCAGATCGAGGAGAGATTATTCCCGTTCATCGAGAAGGTTCAGGCAGCCCATCCAGGAGTCCCGATGATCTTCCAGAAGACAATCTACAGGGAAAGCCGCAATTTCAACACGGGCAGCGACAAGAGCGAAGGACGCAGAATGGAAGTTGTTGACAGCCTTATGAATATAGCGGTGAAGAAATATGCTGATGTCTATTTCGTAACCGCGACCTGCGCGACGGCTCCGAACCACGAGACCTCTGTGGACGGAATACACCCTTCGGATTACGGCTACACACTCTGGGCCGAGTCCATCAGGAAGCCTATCGTCAAGATTCTGCGCAAGTACGGAATCAGGTGATTTCATTGGTTGCTGAGCCTGTCGAAGCAACTCTTCCCGCCACTTCGACAAGCTCGGTGACCGGAGTAACAAGCTCGGTGCTCGGAGTAACAAGCTCGGTGACCGGAGTAACAAGCTCGGTGACCGGAGTAACAAGCTCGGTGACCGGAGTAACAAGCTCAGTGCTCGGAAAGAGTAATATTGAAATTAACATAGAATGGCAAATCTGAAGTCATTGGCCAAGGACACGGCGATCTACGGCCTCAGCAGCATCATCGGGAGGTTCCTCAACTACCTCCTCGTCCCGCTTTACACCCACGTCATCGCTTCGTCAAGCGGTGGCTACGGTGTCGTGACGAACCTGTACGCCTACACGGCCCTGCTGCTTGTCATACTGACCTACGGGATGGAGACGACATTCTTCAGATTCTCCAACAAAGAGGGAGAGGATCCGGACAAGGTATATTCAACGATCCTTACTTCGGTGCTGACGACCTCGGTGCTGTTCGCGGGGTTGGTCGTGCTTTTCATCAGGCCGATTTCCTCGGCCCTTGGCTACGCTGACCATCCGTCCTACGTCTGGGCGATGGCCGCCACGGTGGCGATCGACGCTTTCCAATGCATCCCGTTCGCATACCTGAGGCACAAGAAGCGTCCTCTTAAATTCGCCGCGCTGAAGCTGCTCTTCATCGGATTGAACATATTCATGAATCTCGCTTACTTCGTGATTCTGCCGAAGTTGGGTTTGAATCTGTTCGGAATCTACGATGACGGACTTAACGTGGGTTATGTGTTCTACATCAATCTGTTCTGCACGGCGTTCATCACCCTTTTCTTCTGGAGGGAGCTGTGCGGATTCAAGTTCGGATTCGACGGCGGACTACTGAAAAGGATGCTCGGCTACAGCTGGCCGATTCTGGTTCTGGGAATCGCCGGAATCCTCAACCAGAGCGGCTCACAGATCATATTCCCGTTCATCTACGGAGAAGGCTCTTCCGTACCGCTTGGCATCTACGGAGCCTGCGTCAAGATCGCGATGATCATGGCGATGATCACCCAAGCCTTCCGCTATGCCTACGAGCCGTTCGTGTTCGGCAGCGCGGCGGACAAGAACAGCAAGGAGATGTACGCCAAGGCGATGAAGTACTTCATAATGTTCACCCTCCTCGCGTTCCTTTGCGTCATCGGGTACATGAATATCCTGAAGTTCATCATCGGCCGCAGCTATTGGGAGGGTCTCAGGGTCGTGCCTATCGTGATGGCAGCCGAGATCATGATGGGAATCTACTTCAACCTGTCGTTCTGGTACAAGCTTACAGACCAGACACTTTGGGGCGCGTTGTTCTCAGGGATCGGATGCCTCGTACTGTTCGGAGTGAATATCCTGTTCATTCCTAAGTTCAGCTATATGGCCTGCGCCTGGGCCGGATTCGCCGGCTACGGAGCAGCCATGGTCCTGTCCTACATTGTCGGCCAGAAAAAATACCCGATCAAGTACCCCCTCAAGGACATCGTAATGTACGTTTGTCTGGCCGTGTTCCTGTTTGTATGTATGTCCGGCGCCAACGCCCACCTCGCCATCTGGCCCGCCATCGGAGTAAACACCGCCCTGATCCTCGCCTTCTGCGCCGTGATCATCTGGCGCGACTTTCCCCTCTCCTCCCTGCCCGTTGTCGGGAAATATTTCAGGAAACGCTAATCCTTTACGGGATTATGAACATCAGGCCTGCGCTGGATCCATTATCAGGCAACACTTCCGGTCTTTTTTGATAAGGCTGACTCAAAAGCCACAAGACTCGGAGCAAAGCGACCGAAGGGGGTTGGGGAATCCTTTCCCCATGCCCCTCAGGGGCTGTCACGGAGTGACTGGGGGTTGAAATGCATGAAGGGGGCTGACCTTTGGGGTCAGCCTCAGCGTATTCTCCTCTTTTCGTCTCCAAAGGGTGCAGCCAGACTACGGGATAGGGGCGAGGATGGATCTTGAAGCGAAGAAGGAATGGAAGCGATAGGTGCAGCCAGACTACAGGATAGGGGCGAGGATGGCTTTACGATAACAGAAGGTCTGGTAGAGGGAGCGGAAGATGACGTGGGCGTAGTAGGCAGCGAAGAGGAGGTGGGCGGCGGCTGTTCCTTTTGGCCTTAAGAGGAACATTCCCAGAAGCCAGACGGCGAAGAAGGCGAAGACGCAGCCGATGTTGGAGTCACGCATCGCCTTGGTGGCGGTGGCTCCGGTGTAGATGCCGTCCCAGGTGAAGGCGGGGCAACTTACCAAAGGGAAGAGGACGAGCCACGGCATAAAGGTGCGGGTGGCCTCAACAACAATGCCGTCGGATGTCAGAAGACGGACCATCGACATTCCGAAGACGGCATAGATGAAAACGAATATGATTCCGATTCCCATACTCCAACCAAATGTGTAGTCCACGGTCCGCCGGACCATCTGAGGCCAACGGACACCGACAAACTTTCCGGTGAGTGCCTCGCCGGCGAAAGCGAAACCGTCTGTGAAATAGGAGAATACCAAAAGAAGCTTCAGCATGATCGCACAGGAGGCCAACAACACGTCTCCGAAACGGGCGGAGATGGCGGTGAATGCCAGATAGACGATTATCAGGCAGACCGAGCGGATGAAAAGGTCTCGGTTGACGGAGAAGAATCTCCGGACTTTGTCGCCACTGAAAGCGGCCTTGAGATCCAGCACCGAGACACCTCCTGTTATATTCCTGAATTTAATAGCGACACGGCCCCCGGCGAAGAGGAGTCCTGAATATTGCGCCACGACTGTTCCCAAGGCTATTCCTTTGAATCCAAGACCATCGAAAGCGGTACCGTGGATTCCGAAGGTCAGAAGGATGCTGAGCAGGATGTTGCCACCGTTGACGATGAGATCGGTCAGCATCGAGCTGAATGTGTCCTGCATTCCGATGAACCAGCCACGGAACGCCATCAGGCTGAGAGTGGCGGGTGCGGCCCAGATGCGGATGTAGAAATATTCAAGAGCCAGGGAACGGACTTCTTCAGAGCAGCCTACGAAAAGGAAAATCAGTTTCTGGAAGGGCCATTGGATCAGGAGCAGGGCGAAGGCTATGATGAACGCAAGTCCGACTCCCCTCGTAAGGTTACCGACGCAATCGTCCCAATCCTGCCGTCCGAAAGCCTGCGCGGTCATCCCGCCCGTACCGGCGCGCAGGAATCCGAAGTTCCAGTAAAGCAGGTCGAACATCAGGGAGCCTACTGAGATTCCGCCGATCAAAGCCGCAGCGGATGTGTCCAGATGACCGGCGACGGCAATGTCCACCATCCCGACCAGCGGCACGGTCAGGTTGGCGAGTATGCTCGGCAACGCCAGGCGAAGCATTTCCTTGTTCATCGCATCCATACGACAAAGGTAGTCATAAAGTGGAAATATTACGACAGCAAGCCCCGAATACTTTTCAAAAGGACGAATTTCATTGTTTATTGGTTGAAAGAATTTACTTTTGCAAAGTTTGTCATCAGAAGACAATGCGTGGTTTGCTGGCAGAAAACAAGTTGCCGCAGATCTGATTTCTGAGAACTGATCGCCATGCGCGACTTTTCTACGCCTGGCAGAGTCAAGAATGAGTTTTGCCTTTGCGCCCGGTTGCCGGAGACAGACAGGTTATTTTTTGAAGGTTTGTTAGTAGTACATAATATGAATTTGAAAAGTAAAACCGTGCTTATCACCGGAGGCGCATCCGGAATAGGCAAGATCATGGGACGCATCTGCCTGGAAAAAGAGGTGGCGAACCTGGTGATTTGGGATGTCAATCCTGACAACATCAAAAAGACGGAAATCGAGCTTTGCGGAATGCCGTACAAGAAACAAAGCGATGCGGATCAAGGTCTGGATTCGAAGAACAGAATCCATTCCTATCAGGTGAACTGTGCGGACGCGGATGCCGTAGCCCGAACATATTCAAAAGTGGTGGATGAAGTCGGGCAGGCGGACGTTCTGATCAACTGCGCCGGAATTGTCAGAGGCAACAACACGTTCGACAAGCAGACGGTAAAGGACATCGACCTTACGATGGACGTTAACGCCACGGCCCCGATGTTGGTTGCGCTTCAGGCTCTCCCTGACATGATCAAAAGGGACAGCGGATGCATCTGCAACATCGCCTCCGCGGCTGGGATGCTCGGTGTTCCTAAAATGTCAGTTTACTGCGCCAGCAAATGGGCGGTGATCGGCTGGACGGAATCCATGAGGATAGAGCTGAAGCTTGCCAAGAGCAAGGTTAAAGTCTTGTCCGTGGCTCCGTACTTCATCAACACCGGAATGTTCGATGGCGTGCAATCAAAGATATTCCCTATTCTGAAGCCGGAGAAAGTCGCGGCGAAGGTCATCAGGGCCATCGAGAAAGGCAAAAACTTCAAGGGAATCCCGTTCCCGTACCACTTCATCAGGTTCTGGCAAGGAATATTGCCGATCGCGGTCTTCGACTTCATATTCGGAAAATGCTTCGGAGTTTACAGCGTGATGGATCATTTCACCGGACGAAGGAATATTCAGGAAAATGGGAATGAGGCTCTGAATATCAAGAGTAAATCACTAACTTTGAGACGGAATATTCATAAAGCGTCATAATGGTGGAAAATACTTCGGTTGAAAGAATAAAGGAAATAAGGGGGCGGCAGGAGCGCTTCTTCAGGAGTGGGGTGACCCTTGACGTGAAATGGCGGTTGGAGCGGCTCAAGGCGTTCGAGGCAACTGTGCGCAAATGGGAGAAGCCGCTATGCGAAGCGCTGTGGACGGATCTGCACAAATCCTACGAGGAGGCTTACCTGACAGAGGTCAGCATACTTCTGGGAGAGATACGCAGCCATATTCATAACATACGGAAATGGAGCCGGCCGCAGAGAAAGCCGACACCGCTGAAGATGTTCCCGTCCTCAAGCAGGATCATAAGCGAGCCACTGGGGACCGCGCTGATCATCTCGCCATGGAACTACCCGGTGCAGCTGCTTCTCACGCCGCTTGTGGGAGCCATCTCATCCGGCTGCACGGCGGTTCTGAAGCCGTCACCATATGTCCCGAACGTCTCCAAAGTCACCCGGCAGATGATCGAGGACACATTCAGTGATGAATATGTCGCCGTCGTCCAGGGCAACCGCGAGGTCAACACTGCCCTGCTGGAGGAACGCTGGGACCTCATATTCTTCACCGGAAGCCCGGCGCTTGGAAGGCTCGTGATGGGAGCGGCGGCGAAGAATCTTACACCGGTCATTCTGGAACTCGGCGGGAAAAGTCCGTGCATCGTGGACAAGGACGCCGACATCAAGGTCGCAGCGAAGCGCATCGCCTGGGGGAAGAGCCTCAACGCCGGGCAGACGTGCATCGCGCCGGACTATCTTATGATACACGAAGAGATCAAAGATGAGTTCCTTAAAGAACTGGAAATCAGCTTCAGGGAACTGCTGGGAGCCGATGCAAGCACGACCGGGCATTTCGTCCGGATTGTCAACGACAAAGCGTTCGACAGGCTGGAGGGCTATCTTAAAGACGGACGGATCACTTTCGGAGGACACACGGATCGTGACGACAGGTATTTCGAGCCGACTGTGCTGGACGGAGTCTCGCCGGACGCTCCCGTGATGCGTGAGGAGATCTTCGGCCCGATTTTCCCAGTGCAGACATTCAAGGATACTGATGAGGTGATCTCATTCGTCACGTCAAGGGAAAAGCCTCTGGCTCTGTACTATTTCGGAAGCCGTGGAGATTACGTACTACGCCACACGTCCTCAGGCGGAGCCTGCATAAACGACACGATAATGCACATCGCCAACGAGAACATTCCGTTCGGAGGAGTCGGCAACTCCGGGCTCGGCAGCTACCACCACAAACGCAGCTTCGACGCATTCACTCACTATCGTGCGGTCGTCACCACCCCGACCTGGCTTGATCTGCCGTTCCGGTATATGCCTTACAAGTTCTTCAAGGCTGTGAAAAGACTACTGTAAAAGTTGTGGAAAGACCGCCGCAGAGAATAAATATTCAAAGAATGCTTCAAACATCGGATAAAATCGATTTTATAGTAAAATAATGCGGAAAGAACGAAATAATATTCCTATCTTCACGATAGAAATATAAACGTACTTAACAAATTATTTTATGACCAACTACAAGAAAAGCCTGCTCGCGGCATTGCTGTGTGCGGCAAGCGTCTCCTTTACAGGATGTGAGAAAGACAACTGACCTCAAAAACCAATCTACGTTCCAGAAGAAATCTCGGCGGCCGCGGTGAATCTTTCGGAGAACGGCACCGCCAACTGCTACATCGTCAAGCCAGGCAGTGTGGTCTCATTCACCACTTCCCACAAAGGAAACTCAGAGACCGAACTGACCGGTGAAGGTTCCACCGTGAAACTCGTATGGCAGGACAGCTACGGTCTTGTGAAAACCCTGTATTTCGACCCTGAAGCACAGACGGCCTACGCAGAGATCGCCGACTCAAAGGGCAACGCCCTTGTCGCGGTCTGTGATGTGACCGGAAAGATTCTGTGGAGCTGGCACCTGTGGGTATGCGACTACGATCCGGAGGCGACATTGTACACGACCGAAGCCAACGCCGCCGGTACCCAGTGGTCATTTATGGACAGGAACATCGGAGCGACGGAAACCACCAAAGGTTCATTCGACAACTTCGGAATGCTTTACCAATGGGGCCGCAAAGATCCGTTCCCTGGAGCCAATGCTTTCACTATTATCAATGACGACTACAGCTATGTGGAAGATGGTGAGAAAACACTTTACGACATCGACGGCAAGGTCCTCTTCAAGATAAAGGATTTGGCTGACTACCACGGCACAATCGATAATTCGATCCAGTTCCCTACGACATTCTATGCGATGACCTACAAGGCGACCGGAGAAGTGGACGAATATGGTGAGCCTGAATATGTCTGCGACTACATCACAAAGGATTGGGTTGATGTCTCCGATGATGATTACTGGGGAGGAGTCTCGATGAAGAAGACCATCTACGATCCGTGTCCTGTGGGCTACAAGGTGCCGGTCAGCGACGCCGATGGCAACACTCCGTACGCTTGGATGAAATTCACGGATATGACCTGGGACGCAGAGAATCACGGGGCTCTTATCTATGACCAGTGGTTCCCTTGCACAGGGACAAGGGTCTATGCTTCCGGAGGACTTGACTATCCAGAGGCCAACCCATACGCCGGGGTCTGGTTCGGAACCGCTTCCGTCAAGTCAGCGACTTCCACAAGTCAGGTAGTTTACGGACAGTATATGGCAATCATGAAGAGCAAGAGAACCTTCAAAGTGAATAAGGACGCGCGCTCGCAAGGCCTCAGCGTACGCTGCGTAAAGGAATAAACATTATTTAGAAGCTGTTTTGAGTTGCTTGAAATGTTCTTTGAGGTGAGCAGCAGGAGAAGAGTTTGCTCTTAACCTTCAAACAAACAATTCAAAACAGCTTCTTAGTAATCCTAAAAAAATAACTTGGAAAACCAACAGGGATTGGGATATCTTTGTAACCTGAGGTTGGCTCAGTTCAAAACTGGCTGAGCCAACAGATTTTTTAAGGTTGAGCCCACTTGAAATAGTCGTGTTTTGAAAAACTTGTGCCTCGAAGATACTTCTGTAAGGGGTAAAAAGTGGCAAATGACACTTTTTCAAGTGGGCTCATTTATAATTTTTTGTGACTATGTAGATCTTATCTTCTATGCACAAAAAAAATGGAGCGCGAATCTTGGCGGACGTGAGCTCCATTTGGATGCCACAGACTGGAAATTCAGGGATTAGTCGCCCCTGACAAGATGCTATGGCGACTCAAAGGTAGGGATAAATTCTCAACCCCGCAAAAAATACCCGACAAATTCGACAAATTCGACAAATTCGCCTTGGGCAACCAACGGCGCGCCCTCGACAATGGGTCGCGGACTCTTAAGTGTGCAAAAACATTCACACCTAGAACGCTAAATCATTGTCCATCAGCAAGATGGTTTTCCAAGTGTGCAGAGTTTATCACACCTGGGACAGGGTGATGCCAGCAGGACGAGCTGCGATGGGGTCGCGGACTCTTAAGTGTGCAAAAACATTCACACATAGAACGCTAAATCGTTGTCCGTCAGTAAGAATGCTTTCCAAGTGTGGAAGATGTTCCGGCGCAATTTACAGTCAGTACAATATGGGAAATTTATTATCTTTGTCCCGCGAGGGCGACATCACCTCCTCGCGCAAGGGCATCGTGGACAATTTGTCAATGACATACGACGGCTGCAGGCTCGTGTCCGTGTCGGATTCCGCCCCGGGGCCATCGGTGATGGGCTCGGCGGACTTCCGCGACGTGGTGTCAGAGGCCGTGGAGTACACCTATGACAGGAACGGCAACATGACATCCGACCTGAACAGGAAGGTCTCCCTCACCTCATACAACAGGCAGAACCGGCCCGCCAGGATGATACACGCCGGCGGGACGGAGACGTTCACCTATCTCCCGGACGGCACAAAGCGGGGAAGGACGGTCCTCGGGAAGGACAGGTCCCTGTCCCGGACCGAGTGAGTTCTCGGTGTAGCCGGTGCAGATGTAATCCCCCGTCCTCGGGAAGGACAGGTCCCTGTCCCGGACCGAGTACCGCGGCAATCTGGTGTGCGCGGACGACTCTCTGAAGTACATCCTGTTCGACGGCGGCCTGATCGCCATGGACGGAGCCGAACCGGAGTACCTGCTCTTCCTGAGCGACCATCTCGGCAGCACCAGGGTCGTCGCCAGGCCGGACGGCAAGGCCGTGCAGGTGAACCACTACTACCCGTACGGCATGGTCTTCGCCGGCGGCAGGATGTCCGGCAACGCCGATGCGCATCCCGTGACCGGCAATGGAGAGCACGTGGTCGGCAGGAACCTGGAGATCGGCGGCGGGACCAATGGCATGGAAATCGCAAGGCCTGGCAGTTCATTAATGACTGTCAGGCCTTTATATTCATTCCGAAGCTACTACTCGCTGTAGTCGCCGTAGGTAAGTTCTCCTTTGTAGGAACCCTGGAAGAAAGTCTCGTTGTTGTCGTCACGAAACTTGAAGTCAATCGTGTAGATCTTGTCATTCTCATTTGTGATCCTCACCAGACCGACATTGGCGGCATAGACCGGCTTCCAGTCAAGTGCGTACCATGTTCCCAAGGGAGCAGAGCCTTCGGTGAACCCAGGAACCACCGTGAACGGCTGGAAATGAGCGTTGTCAGCAGCATACATCACCTTGTATGTACCGGATGGTATGGCCGTGGTGTAGCTGGATGCCGTGTTGAGGTCAAGCATCAGCATCTCACCCGTTCCATCATAGTTCTCAAAGTCCATGGTCTTGTCTCCCAGATAGATGGTCCAACCTGAATAGTCTGTGTCGGTCTTGCCGTAGATCTTTGTTCCGTAGTAGTCAAGAGTGCCGTGTGAAAGGTTCTTCATCTCGACAACCTTATAGTTTGCATAATCCTTGGAATAATCCTCGACAGGGACAGAGCCTGAATATGTGAAAGAGTATGCCTTGCCGCCGGCTTTGACATAAGCGGAGACAACATATTCACTGTTTACTGTCTTGACTGAAACCGCTCCTTCGCTGACAACCAGATAGTTTCCTTCAACCTCGCTATCATAGACAAATGTCCCCTGAAGGCCTTCTGTGCCGAAATCCTCTCCTTTGGCAAAAGTATATTCAGGCATTTCTCCAGATTCATCAACGGAATACGAGCCGGCCGTGACGGACTTGTCTCCAGATTTGGGAGCGTTCAATTCAAGGAAAAGTGCCGTTCCCTTGCCGGAGAAGGCACCGTCCGCAAACACAACGCTGCCCGATGTGAAGTAAGTCCAGGAGTTGTCGGTTCCGGCCATGTAATAGTCTCCGTAGAAGAAGCCCTTGGCTGAGTTGAAGGCTGTTAACTCTGTAGGGTAGCCTTCCGGCACAACGGTCACGCTGCACTCCGATGTCAGTGTTCCTCCCTGCACGGTCGCAGTGATGACTGCGTCACCTGCGGCCACGGCCTTGATTTCCGAGCCGGAGACAGTCACAACAGCCTCATCGCTCGAAGCCAGGATGTAAGTCTTGTCCGTAGCATCATCCGGAGTGATTGTCAACTCCGGCGTGAGAGTCTGTCCCACAGAAAGTGTCAAAGAAGTTTCATTGAAGGCAATCTTCTCGACCGAAATCGTCTTGTCTTCCTTTTCGCATGACACAAAAGTCAATGCGAGCGCGCCTGCAAGCAGGCACGAAACAGTTTTGATAAGTTGCATAACACTTAAAGTTATTTGTTAAATTCAAAATATAGTTAACCACTTTGGGCGACATTGCCAATAAATTTTTGCGGATTATGATTTTATCGATATCTTTGTGTCAGACAATTTTGTTGAACAAATTTGTCGGACACCTTTGTCCAACATTAAGTAACATGAAAAAAATAAGTTGCCTCAGATTAAGAGAATATTTTCGAGGA